>Ga0214544_1004613_pt1 | contig 27517 bp, 15 predicted proteins | sample CNSS3metaG_FD_160074 | JGI IMG/M metagenome (GOLD analysis project Ga0214544, IMG submission 160074) | Root nodule microbial communities from cowpea collected in UCLA plant growth center, Los Angeles, California, USA - CNSS3 | ecosystem: Host-associated > Plants > Roots > Nodule | place: USA...
GTGTGTGTGTGTGTGTGTGTGTGTGTGTGTGAATATATAAATATGTGGTTTATTCTGTTAGCTCACTCTATCTACTTGTGTGTTGGCGATGATCGTGTACGCGGTACACGGGAGCAGATGATGTTGCAGGTAGATTCGGTGAGGCTTGGCGACGGAGCGGGGATAACTTGGGAGTTTTTATGATTTATGGCTTTGAAATAAATTGTAAACACTATGGAGGTTTTATATTATTTTGAGTTTTATAAATTACAGAATTTTAGACTATTCATAGATTTAATAAAGTTTTAAATTTCCCGCGTTTTTGGGAAATGATGCTTTAATAAATGAAGCTAACGTAATATTTATTTACTTTTTATTTAAAATCCGTAATCCACCAGAACACACATTGGAGGAGTAATCAACACCAAAATTTTTGTCAAAGGAAAGAGGTAGGAAATTCATATAGACAAGGCCAACAAGCACCTTATCATGGCCATCAGCACGTCCAATAGAACAAATTAACTAAAGTAGAGGATGCTCTAGCTTAATTTATTCAACTTTCCACAATAAATCAAAAAATACAAAGGCCTTTGGTAAGTGACAAGAATAAGTAAATTTTCCATTTGAAATTGACACTTATCATGTATAAAATGGTGCTATTTGTGTACAAAACAAACCTCCTAAGCTTAAGATACAAAATGAGATATTGAGAAATAGAGTTTTATGAATTATAAATGATTTTTTTTTTATTTTGTAGTAAAAATAAAAGACAATATCAAGTATTCAGTTGAGCCACAATACTGAAACTGAGCCATGGAAGTAGAAAAGACAGGACAACATATTTGGACTTTCTAGCTAAGCACAAGAAATGAAGTTGAGCCTCATGAGGAAATCCTCTTTGCAAGGAAACCTAGAGCCCAAATGTATGAGGGTGAGCAACCAAGAAAACCATTCTAAGCAGGAAAGGTCACGTGCTAAGCACTAGGGCAAGGGGCTGAGCCGAGAAGGAAACTCACTTGTGAAGTAATCCTTGCGGCTGAGCACCAAAAGTTGGGCTGAGCACCGCTAAAATATTCCTATAAATAAAGACCTTGGGTCTTCATTTCAAGCATTGAGTTAAGGCTCCACAATGTATCAGTATGAAAGAATAAGGTCTACGAGGCACGATGGAGATGGTCTTAGTGTAGATCTTATGTGTAGATGCTATTGAAATTGCATTGTAATATTCTATGAGTAGTTGAACTCCCTCGTGTCCAAGTTTGATGTAATCAGTTATGATTATTTTCACTTTTACTTCTTGGGCATTTATCTTTGCTTTCATTCAATTATTTGTGGTCTGATTTATGATTAATGATGACTTGATCACTCATCTTATTTCAAAGGTTTGATTTGAGTTGGAAGATTAGTCTCAACTTGTGTGGATGAATTAACGACTCATCCTATTTCACTGGCTAGGATTGAGTTGAAAGACTAATCTCAAACTAAGGTCCAATCAATAATCATACTTGTACTGGTGCTGATTTACTAGCCAGGGGGGATGTTGGAGGAGAAAGTCTTGCACATTAAAGTAAAGATTCATTCTACCAGGAATTGAGGAATCACACTAAGTTTGAAGTCCTTAGGTTCTAGTGTATCAAGGATGAACATAGATCTACATAGAAAGAGTACTTCCAGGACATTGAATGATTTGCAAAGTAAGTAAACAAGATGGTAGTGGTGTAGTAGAAGAAGATGAGATGAAATCAATTCATAGCCCATACTCCACTTAATCTATCTAATAACTACTATTTATTTTTACTTGCACTCTCTATCACAAACATAAAACCCAAAAATCAAACTACCAATATACTTGGTAAATCCCTGTGGATATGACACTTGTTGATACTACTACGTACCAGTACACTTGCTAGAAAATGGTTGTTGAGAACAATCATCAAGCCTCTATTAGAAATTTAGAAGTGCAGGTTGAACAAATGGCTAAGCAGTTGGCTGATCAACAAGAAAATCAATTCAATCAACACTCAAGTGAATCCCAAGGAACACTACAAATTTATCACTACCAAACAAGGTATTGTGATAGGCAAGGGGATTGGAGACAATCTAGACAAAGAAAATAAGAAAAACTGTGAGGATAGAATAAATCAAAATGAAAAGAAAAATCACAACATTGAGCGATGAAACTGTGTTAGGCAGTGAAGGTGAGAAAAACAATGTGAATAAAAAAAACAATAAATGTAGATACTATAGTAGATGTAAATATAGAAAAAGAAAAAGAACAAATAGAAGAAAAAGAAAGAAAGAATGAGGAGAAAAAAGAGAGAGAGGAGATGTTGATATGAGAAGTCCTCCTATAACAAGTTTGTCCTATCCTTATACACCATTTAGATAGGATAAAGAGAGTTAGTTCACTACATTCCTTGATATGATCAAAAGATTGCAAATCAATATAACTTTCACAAAGGTAATGGAGCAAATAACTACCTATGCCAAATTCATGAAAGATCTTCTCACAAAAAAAAAAAGAGTTAAAGAAGAAGAGACTATGAAACTAGAAGCTAGCTACAACGCCATCATTCAAAAGTTCCATCCTCAAAAATCTAGGGATCCAAATAGTTTTACACTACCTATGGCTATTGTTAGCTTAACAATGGGCAAGGCATTACTAGATCTTGGATCTAGTATCAACTTGATGCTTTTGTCCATGTTAAAAAGAATAGGAGATGTTGAAGTTCAGCCAATAAGAATGACACTTCAATTGGCTAATAGATTTATCAAATATCCATATACAATTGTAGAAGACTTGTGGGTAAAGTAGACAAATTCTACTTCCCAATAAACTTTTGTAATTATGGATATGGAGGAAGACTCAGAAGTATCCCTCATCCTAAGGAAACCTTTTATGAAGACAACCAAGGTCATCATTGATGTTGAAAGTGACAAATTAAAAGTTTGAGTGCAGGATGATAAGGTCAATTTCAATGTATTTGAAGCAATGAATCATCCTAATGACAAAAAAGATAACTTCAGAATGGATACACTTAATGAAGTATGTTGGGAATTCAAAGGGAAAACTGTCATAACAAACCCCTTATAGAAGGTTTTAACGAACCAACTTCAAGGGTGGACTAACAAAGAGGTGGAGGCCATCAAAATGTGTTTAGAAGATATAGAACAGGCCAAATAGATTTTCTCCACTACAACTCCAAAATTGGTGCTCAACTCCAAAAACAAAGCATAAGAGCAACAACAACAATTAGAATTGAAACAACTTCAATCACATTTAAAATATGTTTTTTCTTGTGACTCTTAGCAACTCTCTCACAAGTGATAAAAAAGAAAAGCTAGTGTGCACCACTTTATCTATAGAGACATAGTATAAGTCAACTGTAATATACCAGTTTGAAAATATTGCTCAGAATTTCTATGGGTAAAATATCAGTTAGAATATGACTCTAGTTTTAAGAACAATACTAGTCTTTCTACCTGTGCAACGCACATGTTTTTTTAAATGTAATATTTTTGGTAAAAGCAAGTGGTTTTGGGATATTTAATAACCTATATGATGATAATATAATGTCTTTAAAAAAATAACAATAAAAGAAGACTAAATTACATACCTATAATGTCTTTTTTGTTAATCAGCTTCATAAATTCCTTTTGTACACAACTTTTATTTTTTCTTAATTTAACCTTTGTTTTAGCATGATGTTCCTTGTAAGCCTTGGATTTTAGGCAATAGATCATGCATTGCAAAATAGAACATAAATAAGTTCATCTATATTTATACAAACTTTCAAATTAAAACAAAATTATAAATTACATACCTATAATGTCTTCTTTGTCAAAAAGTTTCAAAAATTTCTTTGTACACAACGTTTTTAGTTGTGTTGGTGACATTTCCATCTTCATCCAGTATAAGTATTTTCAATCCTCTTTTGGTTTTCACTCTAGAAATAGCAACATATAGTTGGCCATGTGTGAATACAGGTTGTGGAAGATAAAGGCCCACTCTAGAAAGTGTTTGTCCTTGACTTTTGTTAATCGTCATTGCAAAGCATAAGGAAATCGGGAACTGTCTTCTTTAAAATTTGAAAGGCAATCCTGAATCAGATGGCACTAAATCCATTCTTGGTATAAAAATCCTGTCACCAATGTTTTTTCCAGTAATTACAGTTGCAAAGATTACATTTTTTCCCAAATGGTTGACTTGTAATCTTGTGCCATTGCAAAGACCTTTCGCTTGATCAATATTTCTCAAGAGCATAATTGGCACACCTGTTTTCAGCTTGAGTTTATGATTTGGTATCCCTGAACATTTGATATCATTTAAAAATTCAGATGTAAACCATTCAGATTGAACTTCATCTTGTTCATCAGATTGGCAAGGTGTATCTGAACTTAAATAAGTCACCTCTTCACCACCTAATAAAGACAACATGAAATCATTTACTTGCTCTACATAATCATTAGTTGGGCACAAGATTGTTCTATCATCAAAATAATTAGGCTTCATCATGTTAACCACAAATTGAGGATAGACAAATTCAACCAATGACAATAAAGGTAAATCTTTATTTCTAATCAGCAGCTCTTCTGGAATTTCAACCATGCACTCACCATTTTCATTTACATCCATTTGTCCATCTCCAATCTTCAATATCCAATCAGCAAATTCTTTGATATCATTGGCTGTTTGATTGTTTGTTGTAGTACTTAATCTCATGTTCTTGGACAGTTTTAGCACTTTACAACAATTCCATAACTCTGAATAGTTGATTGCTGATTTGATGATATCAAACCTAGATCCTTTCTTGATAACGAGTAGAATTTGTCTGAAGTCACCTCCCAAGACAACTGCTTTTCCACCAAATGGTTTGTCATTATTGGCATCATCAACATTTCGCATAATATCTTTTAGTGTTCTATCAAATGCCTCAAAGCACATTCTATTCATCATTGGTGCTTCATCCCAGATAATCAAATTGTTTGCCATCAGAAGTTTAGCACGGAGACTACCTTGCGCTATGTTACAAGTTGATTCATCATTAATTAACAGTGGGATGCAGAAGGTAGTGTGTGTTGTTTTTCCACCAGGAAGTAGTAAAGAAGCAATTCTACTTGATGCTACGTTCAAAACAATCATGCCCTTGCTTCTTAGAGCAGCTGACAATGTCTTCCACATAAAAGTTTTCCCTGTACCACCATAGCCATATAAAAAGAAGAATCCTCCCTTCATTGAAATAATTGCTGTCATGATATCCTGATATACATGAATTTATTCATCATTCAGTGCTTTAAACAAAATGTCATGTTCTTTCGCCATCTCTTCTTTATTGTATTGCAGATCATCAACAATAAATCTATTATTGAATGTATGTAGATCTGAAATATCAAGTTGAGCTAATGAAGGATAATCTTTCAAACATCTACCATTTGACATTAGCATTTCCTGTATTTGAACGAGACAAATTTTTTGTAATTCAGCAGTCTCAATTTCAAGACCTGCATGAACAAAATAATGCAATTAAAAGTTATATTTATATTCAATTAAATAAATCACAATATAAATTACCTGGTAAGTTCATCTCCTTTCTTTTTTGGTACAAAATTCCATCACATAAGATACTCCATGTAGAATTCTAAACTATATCTGGTTTAGAAATTGTATTCAAGGACAACAAAGTAACAAATAATCTTCTAAGTTGATACCCATAAGCAAATTCACTTGCTTCTTTTATTGCATCAATATATTCTTTATTGTCAGCCAACAATCCCAAAGCATAGCAAGCTTCTTGGTATGTTTCATAAAATTTCCCATCAATGGTCTTAATGCTTTCATAATCAATACAACCTTTTTGAATGGTGAGTAATATCCTCACATAATAAAGTTCTCCAGAGCCCGGAGGAATATAAGTCTACCAATGTTGTAGCCTTTCTTCCTTGGTTTTCATTCCTTTTCTTTAGCAAACCATACAAATTTGCTTGGAAATTCATAATAAGTCAATTCTTTTCCTTGTGTATACACTTTGTTAGCCTCAAACCAAGCTAGAAATGTTGTGTTAGCATTTTCGTATCTGTTGAAGACCACATTAATATCATCATGATCTTTAAACAAAGTTGATTGTTGGCCAGGAAGATGGAATGTCAATCTCTGAACAGGAAGCCATCTGTGATAGATGTCAAAAGCAAATATTTGCCAAGCGGCTTCACATGGTGATAGATACCTACATTCATAATACCTCTTAATCTCATCAATAATGGTTTCTTTGTCACATTGTGCAGAGTTGTTGCTTATTTTAAGAGTAGCTCTGTCAGGACCTTTGTTGACATATTTGAACAAATATTTTATTGAATTGGTCTTGTTGCAATACTCTGTATTGACATGAGCTTGATACCTCATTAGAAGTGGTGGATTGTAAGGAACAACACTTCTATTGTCCAGCTTAATTACATTCTTCTCAACAAATCTACCATTATCAAGTCTTCTATAACATGGATATCCATCTTCATCAATAGAAGTTGAAGATGTGAATTTTTTAGGATAAAATTTGGAACATCTTCCTTCCTTCATGCATGGTGAATTATATCTTGCAAGTCCGCATGGTCCATGAATCATGTAACTTGTACAACTTTTTCCAATTTGGGATACAAATCCGCATTGGGCAATTCCGCTGATATTACTTTATCAATATCAGTTGAATTTTTCAATTTGCTTTCTCCATTCAATGATAAAAGTATATGTGCATGAGGTAAACCTCTCTTTTGGAATTCTATTGTGTACATTCCTGCATATATAACAGAACAAATAAAATAGTTTTAAAAATTTAATTTAATAAATATTGATCTAATCTATATTACTTCCTATAGAACATACCTGCAGTGGTTTTTCCAAAGAAGTCATTTTTTTTTAAATTTGTCATCATTTCATCCAGCTTTATTTTGAAGACTCTACATACAATATCAGGTCTATCTAAAGGTGATAACCCTTTTGCTAAAACAAAGTCTCTTATTTCGCTCCAATTGACATTGCGTGTTATAGTAATGAACAAATTAGGATATCCAAATTTTATACAAATTGTCATAGCATCTTGACAATTGTTGAACATGTATCTTGTACCACCAGTGAATGAAGCAGGCAGTACAATACGTCTTCCAATTAAAGAAGGATCTGTCTCTCCTCTATTAACAGCCTTTTGTAATCCATTAAGAATATCACAACGAATTAACTTTTGATTAGCTCTAATGAAAGACACTCGTTGTGCTTCCACCATTGTATAGCAATCAACCAAAAACTGTTGGAACAATCGGCATGCCTTCACAATATTTCCAGGTTCTATAGATCTTTGTTGTATTCTAAATGCAATAAATTCTCGCAACGAAATTCTAATTCTCACCCTGGATTTACTTCTGAATGAGATTCTCTTATTGGAATATCTTCTTGATAACCATCTTCTCCATATGGAAACATGAGAGGATATTGCTGTGGAATGAAAGATGTGTGAGTTTCATGCAGTCTTGTTAATTCACCAGAACATTTTTTGACAATTATATCTCTGCCTACATCCATATTGCCAAAATCACCCACTATTAGAGAAGTTATTTCATCACATGAAGGTGTGTTGTAGACTCTAAGGTCTTTGTTTCTGCCTCTAAATAGTCTTAGCGTGAAATCTGATTCCATATGTTGCAGTGACAAATCTCTTACTCTTCTAAAAGATTTAGCAAGAACATTATGAGTGTTAATCATTTGAATTAAATCAGCAACCAATGATTGATCTATATCAGATTCCTTGTTGTTTGACCTAAAACATAATAAAGAAAAGACATACGAACAAATGTATTTAAATATTTCATTTAAGCAAATTACTTGACCTGTTAACTAACCTAAAATGCTTCAGTCAGTTACTCATTTCATTTTCGGTATCATATATGTAAAGTTGTGCAAACTTTGGCTTTGATCCATGTTCTGGCAATAAACTTCCAATACGATGATAGTTCTGTCCATTAAGAATAAATTGTGGTGGAGCAGAACCATTGTTCATTGAAGTATCTATCTTACCACCAATTGAAGTAAATGAAAACATGCTATTGTATACTCTTATATTCTGTAAAAATAATTTGCTTCTATGATCTACACCATTTAACAAACCTTCAAGAAGATTAGGTGGTTTTTTTAATAGTGGAATTTGCACTTTTCCCTTTTGACAACACAATGAGAATTGAACTTCCTTTTATGTGTTACTTTTTTCTGCTCTTTCTTCATACCACAGTTGAGCTTTACAGTATTGGCATTCCAAGCAAGGTTCTCCAATATTGAGTAGTTCTGAACATCAGCATAAAGCATTAGCCTGAAATGCATATTTTATCTCTGAAATTTTGTACAATTGTGTGTCACATTACCTCGTAACTCCCCTTTGCAATACAATTCTTTTGTAATTGTAGTACTTGTACTATCTCCTTCAATATTAGCAAAATGAGAAGTAAGTAATCATTTAAAAAATGTATTTATTGACATCAATAAGTTAGGAATTCAATATCTGAATTACCTTCATGTGTTATTCTTGCGGAATCATCATTTGGTGTGTCTGAACAATGTGTTGTTCTGTTTTTGTTTCATCATCAAGAGTGAATCTGTTCTGAAGTGATTGTATGACTTGAAAAGGATATTTGACAACTTTATTGTTAGAGACAGAATATGAATCATTTACAACTTCATATGTGCCACCTATGCAAAAGAATTATTAAAACAATTATGTTACATTAATTGGCATTTTGAGTATGAACATTTGTATATATGAATAAGAACCTACTTATCTGCACTGCAATTGTAATTATTTTGTCCATAATTTCTCTGAATGTTATTGCTAACAACTGAAATCATTAAAAAACATTAATAGAATTTTAAAATTCATCATCTTCATCCAATTACAATAGGTATATAACAAATAAAGATGAATGTAGAAATTTACCGAAAGGAGTATTGTATGTTATAGTAGAAGCTGCAGATTGTGAAGTCATTAAGTTTATTTGGATTGGATCTTCAACTAAAGCACTAGAAGAATTTGATATATTGTTTTCAGGCACTGCATTGAAATAAAGATTTGTTTATAATTTCTTAAAATGATATTGCATTAATAATATTGAAAAACCAACAAAGATAACTTACCAATTGTTGTCTGAAATATTGAATTTATATTGTGAAGGTTGTTGTTGTTGTTTTGCAGATCTGAAAAAGGATTATTGTAGCAGCATTGAATGTAAAACAATAAACAACCATACTTCAGTCATTCATGTAAGAACAATGTGTAAAGAAATAGGTTAAAAGAAGAATACTTACTAAGATCCAACTCTTGTAATGGCTTCCTTTGGATAGTGTTCTGGAATAATTTTTCAGATTGACTTCTTTTATCTTTCATTAACACAGCAAAGATATGTGTTGTCAAGTTAAAATCCAAATAAAGATTTTCAAATATAATTATAAAAAGAAAACCTGATATTTTGATACTTTGAGACGAATGGTTGGCAAATTTTGGTTTTTTTCTTGCATTCTCTTCTTTGTAATTTGCAAAGAAGATATAAACATAGAAATGCAGAATTTGTAAATAAATGTTTGATGAACACATTCGGAAGTCAAATGATTCAAGTGAGATGTTAGAAACTTACATGAATGTTGATTACTTCTTGTATTCAACCTTTGTTGTAGCACCAAATTCCTTCTCAGCCTTGCATTTTTACAATCGTTTTCCTCCATTTCAGCAAAAAACATATGGAATACTTTCAAAGGTGCCAATGGAATAAGCAAAAACAAAGATAAGTTGACTCAATGGATGCAAAAATGTTTTCTGTTTTATTACTATATTGGTGAATGTCTTTCTTAAACTTTTTTTGGGAGATTGTACATCTAATCACCATTTTGGAAAGAAAAATATTTGTAATTGTGATAGGAAGCATTTGTAAGACTACAAAAAGTTTTTAGCAGTAGACAAAGATTAAAAATAGAAAGAGCATGCAGTGCTGAGTGGTAATAGATCAGAATCATTCATATATATAGTACTTCTTTCATAGTTGATTTGTTCTTGCAGGTAACAAAACATTTGTTTTTTATGTAGGTACCACAACACGTCTTTTTTATGCAGTACTATATATAGTACAACAAAGAGGACAATTTCATAGCAAGTATCTACAATTTTTATTTCATTATGTCTGGAAATTATAACAACAATCAGTGTCTGCACATACTAAACCAACATACATCCATACATGTATGTTTACTTATAACATATTTCATTATGTTTAATTATAACATATTTCATTATGTTTATTTAAATTCTAATATGTCTCACTTGAACTCGATGTTTAATTAAAGTTTTAGAATAAACTTTTTATTGGCATTCATAGAAATTGAGACAATCTTCAAAGAAATTTCATTAATAACAAAATAGAACTATACATATGCATTGCTGAAAATATAAAAACTTGTAGCTTGACAACTACCTAAGTAGCAGACATAAAAAGAAAACTATTTATACTCGGCAGTTCCAAATAACACCATAAAACTAACTGTAAATTAAAGATTACAATATGTAAGCACTTTGACATTCTGATTGTTTTTCATCTGGTCAACTTCAAACACCAAGTCAATAGTTTGATCAAATCCATGAGCAATGCAAAATTCCTTCCAGCCACTTCCTATTTTTTTAGACTTCTTTAGATGATTTCTCAAAAGTAGTTTGCACTTCACTATTTTGCGCGGTCCATAAAGAAAAATGTTTTTAAATCTTCCTTGACGAAGATAATTGCCAAAATCAGCTGGCAAATCCTAACACATTGAATGAAATTAAAGAATTAAATATAAAGTAATAATCAATTTAAGATATGGATTAAATTGTTTAAAAGAATTAGAAGACATAAATATAAATATCAAATAAACATCCACCGAGTAACTGAAATGAATCTCACTAGATGGCTAGCATGGCATTGGTTTGGATTCAGAAATATGCAAAAATGCAACTTCGGTCCATTGAAAAGTGGTTCATCTGCTTGAAGTCTTTTAAGAAAACGTCCAATAGATAAAGGTTTGCATTTACTTGGAAAAACCGTTATCTGGAAGCAAGAATGACCGACATATCCAAAATAAATAGTGTGGTTATCGTGTAGTTGATAAAGGTCCCTTAAATCAGTCCATCCTCCAATTAGCATTGGTTTCTGTAAATTCTTGTTATAAGTGACGACATGTCTATTGCCTTCAACATCTGTTAAAGTCCATTGACGATCAAGATCGTGATCATAAAGAATGGTGAATGCACGATCCACAAACTCAACAACCTCCAAAGATACAATTTTTTTAACAACAACATAGATTAGTTGAAGACAAAATGATGATATTGTTTGAAATCCGTGACACAAATAAGAAGAGTAGAAGAATTTTTGTAAAAGAAAAAATGTATGCAAATATTTACCAAAGACGTACCTCGTCCTGAAGGTGAATAATAGAGAACTGGTACCTACTCATTCTATTAATAACTTCTTCTTCGTTGAAGTTGTATTCCATTTGCTTGAACTTTCAGAATGAAAGTAGAAATAGAGTTGGAAAAATGGAGAATATGATTGAACTTATCTTCAAGTGTGATGTTGATGGTAAAATGGAGATGAATATTTATAGAAAAAAAATCCCACATGAAAAGACGGGACGATTATAATTAGATTTCAAAACAGTAATGTAATTATTACTTGGAAAAACGGACAAACGATTAAAAAGACAATATAACTTTATAAAGATATTACGTTATAAAAGATTTTATAAATATAATAATATGTTTTTTCTTGTGACTCTTAGCAACTCTCTCACAAGTGATAAAAAAGAAAAGTTAGTGTGCACCACTTTAATGTATAGAGACATAGTATAAGTCAGCTGCAATATACCAGTTTGAAAATATTGCTCAGAATTTCTATGGGTAAAATATCAGTTAGAATATGACTCTAGTTTTAAGAACAATATACTTATATATTGTGACAACACTTTTACAATCAATATTTCTAAGATCCCTATCCAACTCTTTGGCTTAGCATATGTCCAAAAAATTGTATTTGAATTAAAGTTTGTTAAGACAAATCATTAATAGGTTGATATATATATATTGGGTTTACCTGTAGCATTTTGATTTTATTAAGCCTAATTGAAATATGATTGATTTTTCATATAATGAGCGACAAAGAACGTAATACTCATGATAGTTAAGACTAACTTAGTTTTAAAGAATACTCTAGTACCTAATCTCATGAGGAAGATTAAGGTTTTGGTGTACTCATGTAAGTTAGAAATGATAGTTAGAATACTAAGTTAATTATAGTAGACCCTTCTAAAAGTTACATTAAAGAGAGTTCTACTAGCTTAATTTTAAATGAGTTTCTGTTTGCTTTTCTGTTATACTAGTAGATTTTTTTTTTCTGGCTAAATCTTTTTTCGAAGAGTAATTTAGATAGTTGGTAAAAGTTGTTTATTGTTTAAAGCTTTTGAAAAAAATAATTAAGTTTTATAAATCTCTTCTTTTACAAATAACTTGGTATTTCAAAATTATTATGTTTGACATTGGTTGAAAATAACTTCAATTGAATCATTTAAGAAAAACCTTTCTCAACATCAACTAATTTGTTTTGCTAGGTTATAAAAGGGTAAATAACCGGTTCAGTAGAACAAGTATTGACATATTTCATTTTTAATACAATAAAAAAATTAAAAAACTATATTCTTAGTACAACAATTTTAACAATGTTAAGTTTGTTTGAACACCATTAAAGATTAATATAATTAATGATGTGTTTAATCTCCAATAATTATCATATTTATTAAGTGAAAAATTAACATTAATATATCATTAACCTATAAAAAAATCATTAACAATTTTAAATTTACAAGGGAAAAAATAAAGGACAAAAGATTTCCTTAAAAGTTAATTGCATATTAACTTTAAGTTTTTCTTTAATAAATGTATCGTGAGAATTATTAAAGACCAATACATGTTCAATTACTTAAACCATTAACTGAGTACAAGCAAACTTAAGTAATTTTTTTATTATTGTATTAAAAATGAAATACATAAATATTTATTGTATTAAACTAATTATTTATCCATTTATAAAAATACTAAAAAACATCACATCTTGATTTTTTTAATCATTCAATGTTATTTAATATTAAATTAAATTTATGTATTATTTTTATTGTATTGAAATAATTATTTATCCATTTAAAAAAAATATTAGAAAAACATCACGGCTTCATATTTTTTAATCATCAAATAGTAGTTAATATTAAAATAAATTTATGTATTTCATAGCTAATAAAAAACATGATCAAAATTAAAAATAAAATCAATATATATATAGATTATTGCATCTAACAAACATGTTTTAATTTAAATAATTTAAATTCAATATATTCTAATTTCTTAAAATTATAAAATTTCCTGTTCAATACTGATAAATTTGGAGGCTTTTGCAAGTGCATTAGGTGAAACGAAAGACATATATACTTCTAATTAATGAAACACATCACCATCACAACGAAACATTTTCTTATTAATTGGAACCTTTATGTTAAAATGCATCCATCATAACCAAATTTTGAGAAACTTATACATGATTTTGATTTATGATTTATATGATGCAAAAGTACGATGTAAATTGTACTCAACGAAACGTAAGACTTCAAGAAAAAAACAAAAACCATAACAATCATAAAACATCTTCCGAGGTAATTTTGGCCTAATACATCTTCTTCGAAGTTAACTTCTTTTTTTCTCTATTTTTTTCAATCAGCACATATCTTTTTCTGCGGTAATTTCTTGTCATTTTTTATTGGTAAAACAAATACATTAAATAAATTATCCGCTACAAGGTTTACTTTTTATTTCTACACTTAAAATTTTTTGTTGAAGATCTTAAAATAGATGTCAAACCAAATATACACATATGTGATCAATCCTTTTAGAATTTTAGTGTAATTTAAAGAAGAATAACAAATCTTTAAATTCTTAACTTAAGAGTCGCTTAACTATTTCAAAATATTTATGAAGTATAATATCAATACAACTTTTAAAGTTAATATACTTGTTTAAATTCATTTAAATTTTAAAAAAGTTGAATATATTCTAAAATCAAAAATACATACCAACAACTGATTATATACTATTATGAAATCCTATTAAAATCTAGGCTTAAATATTTTCAAATTCCTTTCAAATAAATAACTTTTGGTTTTACCCTATGTTAAAAAAAAATTTAATCTTTATCCCTCTAAAATTTGAAATAACTATTTTGGTTCCTTACAAAATGAGTGAATTTTTTTTATAACCACAAAGTATTTCTTTTTCATTTCTATCCTTTCAAAACTTAAAATACCTGTTTTTAATCCTTAACATTTTCTTTCGTGAATCTTCGTACTTTTTTTAAGACGAAAATAATAAAATTCTCAAACATGGATGACACCTAAAAAAAGATTTCTTTCTATTCTTGTACAAAACTAAACTATCTCAAGAGTCTTTTATCCTCCATCTTTACTTCTCGTAAATCGCCTTTGGATTGTCTTTAGGTAATACTCCTGAAGGTGGGGTACCTACAAGCACTTCAATACTTTCAATATAATGTATATAGCATGTATATTCAAACTGAGTTAAGATAGTTATTAGTACTTTTGGACATTGAACCTTATTTTATATTACTTGACTTTGATCATGACTTCATCGCATATAAGATCATTTTCATTCTTTCATAAATACTAATAAAATTTATGAATATTCCATTACAACTGTGCAGGACCTAAATATACCGTTATATTACCATATTATGCTTGAGATTATATCACCTATTCTCGCATTGAGTTAAGATTGGTCTTCATGCGCCGTTGGATCGAGTATATCTCGACTTCCCATAGATGGGGTATATTTCAGCCTTCCCTATACACCTTTATTCTAGGGGTGGCAATGCGGGCCGGCCCGCCCCGTTTAGGCCCGCCCCGCATAAGGTCCGCACACCGCGAGCCGGCCCGCCCCGCCCCGCACATTTTATGCGGGCTGCATACTCTGGCCCGCCCCGCATATACGTTGGCCCACGGGTCCGCGGGCCGGCCCGCTTTTTTTTTAATTTATTTATTTATTTATTTTTTATGATAAAACTTTCAATGTTTAAAAATTGGGAAACTTTAAGAAGTTCACAAAATTAAGTAAAGACTTTGGGGAATTAGATGATAAATTGATAATTCAACATTTTCATCATATTCATACTATGACATACACAATGTATTCTTTAAATTTTAGCACATTAAAAGTTACATAATACTTGTCTTTTCCAGTTATACAAAAATTTGAAATGTTAATGTAAGAGTCCACAAAAGAAGTAATTAATATACACAAGTGCAAATTTTTTTTTTTTAATTTTATGCGGGCTTGCGGGCTCACTATCATGACCCGCCCCGCATTTTTTCTGCGGGCCTGCGGGCCAGGCCCGCAGGCCGGACCCTAATTGTCATACCTACTTTATTCCACACTTTAGCGGTTAACTAGTGTCACAATATTTAGAATAAAAATCAATTATTTGAAATTTTAGACAAATAAAAACTAAACACAACTTTTATAGAAACCAACATTAAAACTCGTTTACTGTAAAGATAAAAAATATATTAAATTATAAATTTTGAAATAAGATTTAAATAACTTTTAGGTTCTAAAATTTGGCATGCATCTATTTTCGGTCTCCGAATTAGAAAAAACAAAATATTTTAAATTAAAAAAAAGTTAAATATATTTATCTTTCTAAATTATTATAGAAAATTATTTCATTATTAAAGTAAATTATAAGATATTTTGTCCTTATACTTTATTAAAATTATGTAAAATATTATTTTAACAAAAAACATGGTAAAGTTATATTATAGTCTATCATAAAATTCGATTTGTCCCATGATAAATACTCTGTGTTATTTAATGAAATGATATTTTACATAATTTTCATAGACTATAATAAAATATAAGTATTAAATAAATGAATGACGAATCTCCGAAGCCTTTGTAGGGACATTAGTTCTTCCAAATTTTTCTATGTAAATTAATATATAAATAAAAAGCTTTTATTTAATTTTAATATATTTTATATGTTTGACATTTTTGACATTTTCAAAATATTATATATATCATACGAAGATCCGACTGTAAGAAATTAAAACATATCAAACCCTTAATAAGTTTAAGATATGAAAACCAAATTAATTTGGTCTGAATTTCAGAAAATGTATATATATATATACACATAAAAGTACAGCCTTAACCACCATAAAAAGGAAAGATCCAAAACCTCTCACCAAATACAAAGCTTGTACAATCTTTGTATCTGACTCACCACCCACTGCAGTAGGCAACAATACAGAAGAGAATGAAAGATAGAGAGAGAAGGTGAGAATGGCATGCACCTAACTATTCTGCTATCCTTGAATGATGGGGAACACCCCACAACCACTCATCAATCATTTCAACTCATCCCTCTCTTTCCTTCTTCCTGCAAATGTCAACTCTTCCACTTCTTCATTTCATTCTCTCAATCATGAGTATTAGGGGTTACTTTAAGTGATTATTTAAAGATATGATTATTTTAAGGTGTAAATACTATTTTAGTTCATGTTTTTTTTTTCAGTTTATTTAACTTGATTCCTATTTTTTTTATGTATTCAATTTGGTTTCTGCTTTGCTAAATTATGTTCAATTTTGTCCTTTCCGTTGACATCGTTTAAATTGATAACGACAGACTGTATAGGCTGACACTGTTCATATTGTGTGGACGGTTTTAATTGTGATTGTTTGTATTTTGTTCAAATAAGTTCCTATTTTAGTTAATTTGTTTTTAATTTAGTCTCACCCTCTACTTCATCTCCCTAACTCTCTATTTCATAATCGTTCACCACTGCTATCATCACCACCAGTATTGTCGTCGCCGCCACCACCACTACCTTCGTCATAATACATGGTTCTCCTTTGTTCTCTCTATAGGTTACAGATTTGGATGAAAATACATGACAAAGAAAGGTCCATGGAAGAAAACTATCTGAACAAAAATAGTACTACTACTCCATAGAGAAAAGTTAGTGGTGGTGGTGGTGGTGGTTGTGGGATGGTTGCAAGGTGGTTGTGGGTTTAGTTTGGTGGTGGTGGTTGTAGGTTGGTAGTGGTGGTTTTAGTTTGGTGGTGGTTGTGGTAGTGACAACAGTGGTGGTGGTGGTGGCGGTGGCAATGGTGATGGTGGTGGCAATGGTGAATGGTGTAGAGTTATGAAATAGAGAGTGAGAAAGATGAAGTGGAGGGTGGAACTAAATTGCATAAATTTAATTAAAATAGTGACTTATTTGAACAAAATACAAACAATCATAAGTAGAACAATCCATTTAACGAGAATAATGTCAGCATGTGGACTCTATCGTTATCAATTTAAATGGCGTCAACGAAAAATACGAAATTGAACATAATGTAGCAAAATAGGGATCAAATTGCATGCGAAAAAAGAAGAAGAGAGGAACTAGATTCAACAAACTGAACCAAAATAGTATTTAAATCTTATTTTAATGTTCAGAAATATTTTCTTTGAATATTTGAAAAAAAAATTAGAAAATGTGAATTTAAAAAAATGTTTTCATTCTATGAATCATGTTATCTTTGAAGTGATTTTATCATTAACAATAATTAGTGTTACTAATGATATGTTTGCTTCTTCTCTTATCTTCTTAAGTTTGGATGTATGCGGATGTGAAGATTTTAGTAAAAAAAAGGTGGGGTTCATTTCTTTTCGTCTCTCTTAGTAAAGACAAACAAAAAAAATGGGTAAAAAGACAATTTGGCATGCTTAAAAGACATTTGTGCCCTTGCATGCATGTGAAAGCAAATGAAAACACTAAGTGTCTTCTTCATCTAACATCTAATAAATATATATATATATATATATATATATATATATATATATATATATATATATAAAAAAAATTAAGGAAGTGTTTCCTATTATTGACATAAGTCTTATAAGTCTTATTATAGCATTAGATTATAATAAAGATAAGTACTTAGTTTATTGATCAAATTCAATTGGCATATGAATTTTCTTTATTTTATCGTATAAACAGAAGAGTTAATTAAAATATATGAACGCAATTGTTAGATTAACTTTTTTGATGAAATATTCTCTATACTTATTTTGTGTTTACGGATAAAGTTTTCATCTTACATTAACAAGAAGATGTTGAGAGTAACATTAGATCTTCGTGAAAAAGCTCTTGGACCAATGTTTGTTTAGCCTTGTCATATTTTGGGATGTTGCTAGAAGAGAAGAATCATATTTAAAGATGCAGATCTTGCATTTAATGTTTTTTTAATCTGGAATGTGGTTGTCTAAATAATACTATGTGTTTATCTAAAAGTGGTTTCCAAATAATACTCAAATTTAGTTAAGTTGCTGAAATTCAAATAATACTTATAGCAATAGTTATTTTAATGAAACTCAATCAGGTAATTGAAAATTAAATGTAGTATTAACATATTAAAATAAGAATACCAAATAAATCCCAATTTCTCAACATCACATATTATTTCATCAATCAACATAATTTGCACACGAAGCAAACACATGATTACATCTTTTAAAACATATTGAACATAGATTCAGTAGGATATCATAGCATCTTAGATTTTCTACACAATTAACATGCATTATCCAATTAAAATAAAATAAAAAACACAAGAACACAAACTATGTTCCCTACTTGGGTGTGACAACTCTAGATGCTTTAAAATACCAAACCACCTTCAATCCTATAAGATGTTCTATCTACATATAACAACATCACAAAAATGATCATGTCGTACCATTATTATTATTGATCAATACAAACACACATTAATAATTCAAGAGACACATGCAAGCAGAGAAAGATTGCAAATACAAATTGACTTAAGGATAAAGGACATAAAAAACAATTTACTTAAATGGAAAAATTGATTGAACTGATAGGAAGAACTCGATAGAAGATTGTCCCTATGATTTCAAATTTTTTTAAAAATGAACTTAGAATGAGAAAAGTTAGAGAGGAGGCAAAAATCTTTAAAAAAGAGTTTGTAGTGAAAGGGTGATTTTATAAAAATGAGTATAAGTTATTACATATCTATTTGTAATTTAAACTTTTTATTATTAAAATATATAGTATTCACTTTTTTTATAAAAAATTACCACTTTTCTTTGGCCATTTCCTAGGTCTCATATTAAGGGTTTGATATTTTTTTATTTTGGCAATTATTTTTTCATTCGTGATTACACTTTATGTTATTATATATATATATATATATATATATATATATATATATATATATATATATATTGTTTACTATGTGATTACAATTGTATTAGTTAAAATATTTGTCGTAGAATATAGTTGGTATTAAAGTAAATGGCTTCTTCTTCCACCATGCAGAATGAAAACGAAGATTAATAAAAGAAGGAAATTTTGATAAGATACGGATGGACACATACTTAATTACACATGGTCGTGGTCATAATTATGAATTACAAAGGCGTATGAAAATAGGAGCCATAATCATAATTAAATAGATTTCTATTATGGATTTTTGTTTTTGTTATGGTTGCATTTCAATTTTCTTGGCAACTGTCTTCTTATGAGTTTGATTTATCACCATCTATATTGCTTTTTACCCTTTCTTTATATGACATCTGTGTTTCTTTGCTTTTAACAAACATCACACATTTAAAACTAGTGCATTTTTTATATATCAAGTACATGTCATAAAGAATCCATACACCAATTTTAGCATAAAATAATATCGTAAAAACCCAACAATATATTATATAACACAATGTCATAATAACATAAAAAGAAAGCAACCAGTCTCAAAGATGTCCATTAAGTGTGTCATAAAATGAAATTACATAACAAACTACATAAAGTTCCACACAAAAACCAACAACAAACTAAGAAGAGTCACCACCACCAGTCATATGCTTCAACAAATAGTTATGTCGCAAGTGAGTTGGCAGGCCAAAAAGCAAACGCACAAGTTTGGGATTGTCACACAAGTAATCATAGTATTGCTTTAAAAGATCTTCATCATCCAAATTTAATTGGACTAACATATCCCAGATTTCAGATTCTAAATATTGCATGGCTGAACTTCGTCTCATAATGGATGTCTGTTCACTTATCAAGTCATTCTGCTTTTCCATTGCAATGGCTTGGCGCTCTGCCATTTCTACTTGTTTTCTTCTCAGCATATTACTTTCATTCATGACTTCCACAATTCTATCTATCCCCATTGTCATCCTCTCAAGAAAATCAACCATAAAGCCTAGGTTATTTGGCTTCTTTAATGGAGATGGTCCTACGAAAGGGGAAGAAGGGACAAACGAAGACACCTCTGGGCTGTATGAATCCTTATCTGATGAACTAGGGTGCATATCTTCAAGTATTAGATTATAGTCCTGATCCTTGTACGGCTCTTCCGTCCACAGACTTGTTATGTAATCCTTGTCATTCGCAAAACAATTTTAACATAAATTGAAAATAATATGCCAATTAGAGTTATTTTATTATATATTTATACTTTTTATAGGAATAGTTTTATATAAAGATGATTCCCGTTTGACATGAACGACTTATTTTCCTATTTTATTTATAGAACAATATATAAAAAAACAATGAACAAAGGACGGTTATGATGAGAGACAAAGAAACGAAAAAGAAGAAAAACTGCCCCTATACCAGAAAGTTACTACATACATACATTTTATTATACTTTATTGGTCTTTTTTGTCTTTTGCTTTGCAATTAACACCACCAAATCTATATATACTTTTATAACTTAAAACACCAAATGAAAATATACTATTAAAGATTATATATATAACAAATAACTTCACATAAAATAAAATAAAAATAATAATATATATATATTTTGTTTAATATATTTAAAATTAAAATAAATACTAAATTGAACTTGTTACATTAAAATAACGTAATAAATAAATACAAAACCATATAGGCAGCACATTTGTGTTTTCGCTAATTATTTTTAATGGTATTTACAATTATAAATACTAGTGAGTAGACATAGTGACTATGCACCTGCTTTCTTCGTACGAGAATGAGAATGATGTTATAAGAAAATGTAAGAATAAAATAAGTTAGTATCCAAAAGTTAGCTTAATGCAGAAATGCAAAAAGAATGTAATTAAAAAAGAAAGTGCAGGATAACGAAAGAAGAGAGGATTTACAGTACACCAAGAGAGAAAAATAGTAAAAAGGGGCATGTATATAACTGAAGAAAAGAGACATGAAGAGTTGAATCTTTGCTATTATGGTGCATTGAGTTTAGAATATGTAAATAAACTGTGAACATCAAATGAAATATCTCTTTATAAATAAATAATATATCATGACAAAAATATAGAATTAAATATCATAACAAAAAAGAAGATAAAATGTTTTTAAATTAGATAACAAGAAACTAAAAGTACAGTTAATTAAGTGTTGCACATGAGTAATCCCATATAACCTGTGCCTTTCTCATTCCGTTCTGGGGCCTAAGGTATCCTAGGCATCCGTGTCTCCCTTTTCTTTTGTCATTATCTATGCTTTGTGTGTCTCTATGAATCGAAGGGTCCACTCACAAAATCAATCATCTCATCCAAAAATCTTTCTTTTTTCCCCTTCCATGCTCAAAAAATTTTCTAATTTTACAGTCTCAATGGTTAGTTTTGCGATAAACAGCACAGTTTACTAAGTCACAGAATCATAAACACCAACCGGTTCAATAGTTAAAACTTAATACACCATTTTCTATCGCTTTTTTTCTTGTCCCCTTGTGTTTTTCTTTTCCTTTTCTTCTTTTCCTTTTGTTCTCTCACAAAAAGAAAGTTTCTACGAACGAAAACGTTGACTCCTTGCTTATCCTCATCCCATTAACTACTTGCAAGTATAGCAACCTACCTCCCCTTCTTCCACCAACTTTCCCTTTAAACATTTTCCATCATAAATTCTCCATCTCACACACAATCCACTCCTTAATTTCCCTTCCATAATTCCCCACACACCCCGTTAATTAACCCACCAACCTTCCATTTCCCGAGAAAATTCCCGGAGAAAACTTCATTCTGTGGTTTCTCCATTTACCTTCTCGGAAAGTCGAGACCGAATTTTCCTGGAAAATGGAAGGTCGCCGGAGGATAACGCTTTACGACCAAATGACGGCTAGCAACGGCAATACCAACAGCGGCAGCAGCAGCCGAGATTCACTAGCGAGCCTCATGCTCGACGACGTCGTATTCAAGAAGGCCGCAGCCGACGCCGAAGCGAGCCGTGACCTGAGCCGAAGCCGGACTCTCCAAGACATCATTCGCGAAGAGAAACCTAACGGAGACGCGAAGGATCGCAACTCTTGGAAAGCCTTCAAGGAGAAGCTTCGGCTGAAGCGCGCTATCGGCTTGGCTTGGTCCTCCGCCACTACTCACAGTAATAACAGCAATAATAACGACAATGAAGACGGACATTTACCTCAAACTCGCCTACTCTCGGACGACGCGGCGACTCAGCAGAACGACGTCGTCGTGGAGGACGCAAACGATTCAGATCCGATCGCGCGGTTCGGATCTCCGACGGACAACACGGCGGCCGGCGGCGATTCCTCCGACGGGGAGAACAACCAGGAGGCGGCGGTTGGCGTGTCGCTGATGGATTTGTTGGAGGAAGCGGAGCAGGAAATGGATTTGTACAGAGTGAGCGATGATGAAGTGGTGGCAGAGTTTGAGAAGAGAGAAGAAGATGAAGCGGAAGATGAAGAAAAAGAGGGTTTGGTGGAGTATAACTGCTGCGTCTGCATGGTGCGCCATAAAGGCGCGGCGTTTATCCCGTGCGGACACACCTTCTGCAGAATGTGTTGCAGGGAGATTTGGGCCAGCAGAGGAAACTGCCCTCTCTGCAATAATTTAATTTTGGAAATTCTTGATATTTTCTGACCCTGCCAACAATTTTATTTTTCATTATTCAAACAGATTATTATTATTATTATTATTATTATTATTATTACATGGTTACAAATTATGTGATTCGAAGAATTTTAATTTTCATCTGTATGAAAAAATTAGTAACTTATCATACATTGTTTGGAATCACATACATTCACAAACAATGTAATAATTTTCCGATTTGAAGGTTGTTCATGTGATGATGTACCTTATGTGGATTCTGGTTTTGCTCAGAGAATAATAAATTAATTAATTTTAAAAAGAACCACTGATATACTAAAATAAGTTTTTTAATAATAAATCTTGAAACTCATTTTCTGCTATTTATCAATATAAAATAGAAATACTTGTAACATTTGTACCAAGTCTTAACTTATTCGGTGATGAAGTGATCTTTTAAATCACTTTAGAAATACGTAATTATTAAATTATTGTAGATGAGCTTGAGGTTTAGGGAAGCATAAGCCATAACTCAGTAAAATTTTGAATTAACCAATTTTCCATTAATCATAAAAGGATATTATTAACTGTTTTCGGGTTAAAATATATTAAAGCACTCATGATAAGAGAAAAAAAAACACATAAAATGTTCTTACTTGAAGTATAAAGAATTTTGACTAGTGCAATATTTAATGTAAATAAATAAAGAAAGAAACTACATTTAAAAGTATATAGAAATTAAAACAAAAATATGTTGATGACCCATTTATGTTGTGAAACGTGTTTATAATAAAGTATATTTTGCAATGGGTTTATAAAAAAGTATAGAGTTGTTCTCTGTGTATTTCACTTTCAACCTCTTTTTCTTTGGTGTGCTTACTTTTTGGACCCACCCAAAGATTGCTCAACTTATCCAATCCTACCTAAGGGTGGTGTGGTGCTATACGGGACCAAGGATAAGATGATATGGTTTGGTTTAAACTTTACATTTTAAATGTTAGCCAATGGGGTCACATTTGAAATAGAACATATTCTTCGAAAGGGATTCACTATAGAGACATAATATAATTAAATTATGAGTCAAACTCATTAATACATTCATCATACAATTTTTAACTCTAAATCTTAAACAATAAGTTGTTGCGGGTGGCAGCAATTATTCTGTGGTGGAGGCTGAGTGGGTCGAGTCACAATCGAATCATGGCGCTTAGACTCATACGCTGGTAAGTAGAAAGAGTTATGCCTTGACTAATAGTTTTTTGCCAAGTGGTAAGCGTTCAGTCCAACAATTGGTGGCTTTTTTGTATTTGAGGGTCTCTTTTTTTTTAATTTGTAAAAATGGGTCTGTTGAAATTTTTTTTTAAAATAAGGACAAGTCGTGAGGGTGGAGGACGACATTATAGACGAAGTCGTCCTCCACCCTACCGGTTTCTTTTTTAAAAAAAAAAACAGCAAAATCGTCATTTATGAAGCTGATTTCTATTAATTTAAGAAGTAAAGTCGTTCTCGTGGACTACGACTTCACTTTTTTTTTTTCGCTACGTATATAATTTGTTTTTATAATCAAGTTATCTTTACATTCTTAAAGTTAGCTTCAAATATTATCCATCAAAATTTTTTCGTCATGCCATTAAATGATGTAAAAGGTGCAGAATTGTAAGGTGTGCATATATTCTGCTTCCTCCTAAAAAATGCTTTAAGAGCATTTAAAAATTATAACTGCAACCTACAAAAAAAAAATGAAAAAGTGAATTTTTCCTACTACATGACGACTTTACTTTTTAAATTAATAGAAATCGGTTTTACAAATGACGACTTCACTTTTTTTTTAAAAAAAAGAAGAAAAGAAACCGGCAGGCTGGAGGATGACTTCACCTGTAATGTCGTCCTCCATCCTGACGACTTGTCCTTAATTTACAAAAAAAAAATTCAACGGACCCATTTTTACAAATTAAAATGAAAAAAGACCTTCAAATACAAAAATGCCAACAATTGGTATTAGAGCCAAGGACATGAGTTTGATTCCCAACGAGTAATTATTGCGAGTGACAGCAATTGTCTCATGGTGGAGGTCAAGTGGGTCGAGTCATAATCAAATCATGACGCTTGTATTTAAATTATAGAAAATATTTATTCGAATTTTTATTACTATTTAATTTTCAAATATAGTAATTCAACATACTAAACATTATCAATGAAAAAAATACTATGATATTCATAAGTTTATAAAATTAGAATGTAAACTTTGCTTAAATGTGTTGTAAGTCATAGCATAAACAAAAAATAAGGTATGTAGGAAAGTATATGTAGAACTAAAATATTGGATTTAAGTTTAATATATTAAATAAAATGTATTACCAATTACAAGGCTATTAAAAAATTGATTACAACAAACATATAAGTTTTTGTATTAATTTGTTAATTTTTTTATTGGTTCGATTCAAATCAAATTTAATTTTAAGGAAAATTTGGATGAGTTATTAGACTAATTTTTTATTCAATTTGTTGAATGAATAAATTTAATTGGATTGTAGCAACTAGGAATGTCAAAAAAATCCGTATCTGCGGATAAAACCCGCAACTGGTAGGAAACAGATATTAAAAATGGATACCCGTTACCCGCGGGTACGGATATTTTTGATACCCGCATGTTAACGGGGCGGGTACGAGTATCATAGTATCCGTACCCGTGGATACCCATATCCGCTAAACTTTAATTCAGAGAAGTACCCTCATATATATATATATATATATATATATATATATATATATATATATATATATATATATATATATATATATATATTAGTAAAAAGCATTATGGCCTAATTTTTTTTAAGTTGCACATCTTGTCTTTATTCTTCAAACTTCAAGTATTGGTATGTTGTCTTCTTCCAAGTAAACCCCTTGACATTCTTTTGTATTTGAAATTGGGCATATACATCAAATCCTATATAGACAATGATATGGTATGTTGTTGTCAAATGATGGAATCAAAATAAGAATATTTGGCACGTAACAATTGAGGTTTATTATTTGTTTATTTTGTTTATTTTTTAGGAATCAATTGGAGAAAGTGGACTTTTTGATCAAAACACTAATTAAAGAATTTTGATTATGTTGAACGTCATTTTATATCTACCTTTATAATTATTTGGATTTGTATGAACTTGAGTTTATTTGAACTTTATTTAAAATTTATGACAGTGATGTATTTTATTTTATTTGAATTTATGATTAAATATTTAATTTTTAAATAATTTTGTAAATACTCGCAGATACTCGTGGATACCCGCGGATATGAAAAAAATAGGCGGGTACCCGTATAACGGATACCCGACATATATGGATACGAGTACGGGGCGGATATTTATCCAGCGGGTAGGATACGGGGGAACTACTACCCGTACCCTACCCGCCCCGTTGACATTTCTAGTAACAACTATAATGTAACCTCGACTCGAAATGTTAGAACCCTCTAGATTTTAATTTTTAAATAAGAATGGAAATTATATGATATTATTACAATTTGTGAGTAAAGGAAAAAGTATGAATTCATTTGAAAAGGTAAAAAATAGATCATGTTAGCTAAAAAAGAATATATGGTATGACCTATATTAATTCAAACTTAAAAAAAGAAAAAAAAAAAGAAAAAGGAAAGTAAAGTCATCAAAAGTTCATCTATTTATTATATTGAACCCCTTGTTTATCCAACATGTTTCATTATCACTTTGATATCATCTTATCTTCTCGATAAAATATTAAAACATTTTTATAAATCAATGGATAATCAACAACATATTTGATCATCCAATATTTTTTTTATGAAGCATTTGAGATTTTTATTTTCGACACTTTGATATGATTTTGAGTTATATCAGAATCACATTTCATTGATCTACCTCATTAATTTTTCATTTTTTTTCTTTACTCTTTTTGTCTAAAATCATTCTCAAGAAAGATTCTGTAACATTATCAAAGGATTGATGTTTGTCAATAATTTTATTGATTATGTTGATGGTGAGTTAATCATACAAACTCTCTTCTTTATGAGAAATACATGAGATCAATATGTTAAAACGCATTTTAAGATGTAACTTAAATCTTTGCATCTCCTCCTATACACAATCAATATCTTAGTATCAAGTTCTTTATATGGATGCATTTTTACAAATGGAAAGAATTTTGTTGCTTTATTTTGAAACATGTTTCTTTTACATCTTAAAATAATTATTTGTGAGGAAAGTGAAAGATAGGTTGATATGAAACAAAGGAAAATAATCACGCTTACTTAGTTGATTATTTTACATATATTAGTCAAATTATTTATATATTGGTAGAGGATTTTATTCAAATTATATTTAATTTAAAGGATAAATATTTTTGGATTGTGCTGAAATATTTCTTTCTTCTGTGTCATTTCAGGAGTCCAATACATGTATATATAGCAATTATATATATATATATATATATATATATATATATATATATATATATATATATATATATATTTATTTTTTTTTTTTATATGTTTTAT
>Ga0214544_1004614_pt1 | contig 27513 bp, 11 predicted proteins | sample CNSS3metaG_FD_160074 | JGI IMG/M metagenome (GOLD analysis project Ga0214544, IMG submission 160074) | Root nodule microbial communities from cowpea collected in UCLA plant growth center, Los Angeles, California, USA - CNSS3 | ecosystem: Host-associated > Plants > Roots > Nodule | place: USA...
TTTCATGGAGGGTGCCTTATCAATGACAAGATATGTCCCTTCATCATAGATAGTGGAAGTTGTGTAAATATGGCTAGCCCAAGGGTGGTGGACAAGTTTGGCTTGAAAACCATTCCTCATGCCAAACTCTACAAGCTATCATGGCTTAAGGAAGAAGAAATAAAAGTAACTAAACAAGTCCTTATTAACTTTTCAATTGGCAATTTTAAGGATGAGATATTATGTGACATTGTGCCTATGAAAGCCAACCATATTTTGCTAGGTAGACCATGGCAATTTGATAGAAAATTTGTTTATGATGGCCATGCAAACACCTACGTTTTATTCTCCCTAGAAAAGAAGTTCACAATCCTACCTCTACCACCTCTACAAGAAAATGAGGACAAAAATAAAATAAAAGATGACAAAGAAAAATAAAGGGGGCAAGCTTTCACTAAGGAGTTACTTGCCCACAAAAAGAGTTTTTCAAAGCAAGAGGTGCAACACCACTCTTCATTCTCTTCCCAAAGAAAGGGAGAAGTGGCATTGCAAAGAAAGAGGGCATCTCCAAGACTAGGGATGGAATCATCAAAGATGAAGAAAGTTTCATCAACTCAAGTCATCCTACATTAACAAAGACTTTAAAAATTTGAGGTCAAATTCTCTCCGACAAAGGGAGAAGGATGAAGGCTTGATCCCTACCAATCATGATGGCCCATGGCACATGCTTAGAAGAAAGGGAGTTCCTTGATCCCTTCCTTTGCGTTTATTTTCTTTAGTTTAAAATTCCATTAAGTTGGCTTGGTTGACTATTTTTAAGTTGACTTATTGACCTTGACTTTGGGTTGACTTGTTGACTCAAAAGATTAGCTTAACCTTAAACCAATATGCTAATAAATTCCTTAATTTTCTTTTGTAGGAATAAGAAAGGAGGAGGACCACATAGGAGACACTTGGCGTCTTAAGGAAGAGAGAGAAGGAACAAGACTTTCTAGAAGCATCTAGAAAGGGGAGGCCCACATACCTTGGACACAAAAGTCTTCTAGAAAGCTCTTGAACCCTCCTTTGGGAGCCTTGGCCATGAAGACTTGCCACCTAGATGGCTTGGACGAAAATTCACCCATGTGCACCCTAGGATGACCTACTTTCTAGAACATGCTATGTTTCTTTTGTAATCCTTTAACTTAGTTGTTTTGCTAAGGGGCCCCTAGACTTGTCTATTTAAGGGGACCTCTAACACTTGTGGAGGGGTTGAACATTTTGGATAATTTATACACTTTGTGTTTCAACCTTTTGTGAGAGCATTCCTCCTTAGGGAGTGGAGTTCTTTCAAGCCTTATCTTGCCTTGGCAAGTGGCGGCATACACCACTCATCTTCAAAGTTGTCATGGCTTCTTCTAGCCTAGCCTTGTAGTGGCGTGAATCCTCCATTCCTCCCCTTTCCCTTGTTTTTCATTTTATGTTTTTTACTCTTCTTGGTTTATATTGTTTCTATTATATGTTTATCCTTTTGGTTTCTTACTCTCCATCAATCCATCCTCCTCCTCTCTAGAACCTTGGAAAGGAACCTTCACATCTAGATAACTTGCTATCTTAATGTCTAGTGGGGATTTCCTTGGTTTTCTTAATCAATCATCACCATATTCATTAATCTTCTAAAAGGAATAAGATAATCCTACATCACATTTGCTTTCACGTTGAAGCCTCACACGGATCCAACGTACATTATTTCTGCATCAAACCCATAATTGCTTAGTTCTTCTCATGCCTGGTTCCTCTCAGACATTAGAGTGTATCAGTCTAGGGCTTCCGTTCACGATCTCCAATCCTAGGGTTTTTTCCATTAGGATTTGTTGTTAGACGACCACCCTCTATTTTACTCATAGTTCTTTTGTTAGCTCTCTGTTAAACTTTTATTTGTTCATGTCGTTCACGGCAGCTTTGCCGTTAGGATTCTTCTGCTTTCTTTCCGGTTGCCTTCATCTATAAAAGGCAGATTGCTAGTTTTTAATTGGTAGCTTGATGAATAAATGAGTGGTATTTCCCCATTTTCATCTTACTCAAACCCTAACCCTAGATAAGGTTTTTAAGTTCGTCGGGTTACCAAACCAGTGAGAGTTCCCCATTGGAACACAGTCTTCTGTTGCCTTTTTGGTGGTTTTCCACCGAACAAACGATTCACGACCTTGCGAGGAGCTTCTGCCGAAGATTCGCTAAGGCTCGTTCTTCAATTCCTCCTCTCCTATGTGACCTATTTATGAATTTTGAAATGTAGTCTTTTGTTAACTTCTTTTGATCAAGGAAATCCATATTGTTTATGCTACTTATTCCCAAGCTCCCATAAGATAAAAAGTCCACCAACTTATCTTCCTAAATATGTGTACATGCTTAATAAGTTATCATCTTTGCAAACAAAAGTACACCCACACATATAACTTTTTTATGTTTTTATAATAATAATAATAATAACTCTAATATTAATACTAATAATAACAATCACTCATACTAATATTATTAATGTAATAATAATAAATATCATAATACTAATACTAATATCTCAAATGCTAATTTCACTAATATTAATTGGGTAAACATATTAATAATGCCATTAATAATAATATAAATAATAATAATGATAATAATATAAATATACCTACAATCAATATCGTGATTGTCCATCATTAATAGGGTTGGTCCAACATGTAGGGACGGGGAAGGACAAAAATACATAAAAATTAAAGAACCTTTATATATGTAGAGATCAAAATTTTAAAGGTGTTTTGATAAATTGGAATAGCATTTTCGTAAATCGATAAAGATAATGCAAAATGATGAAAAATTCAAATAATTGAACACGTGTCACAAAGTTAAGCAAGGATATTTTGGTCAATTGAATAGTAATTTAGATGCGAAATGACAGAAAAACCAAAAGAATGATTTGTGAGAAATATAAGTGAGGTGGCTAGGTAATTTCCATAGCAATTAGTTTTCTTATATTGTCAAGTGGGGTGGATGAATAATTTCTATGGTGGTTAGTTTTCTTATATTGTTAATATACCAAATAACTGAACTTGTGTCACAAAGATAAGTAGGGACGTTTTGATCAATTAGATAGTAGTTTGGATGCAAAATGACAAAATAACCAAAATAATGGACATGTGTTACCGATATAAGTGAGGGATGGATGAATAATTTCCTTAGTGATTAGTTTTCTTATATTATTAATATAACAAATAACTGAACATGTGTTACAAAGATAAGTAATGATGTTTTGATCAATTAGATAGTAGTTTGGATGCGAAATGAGAGAATAACAGAAAAAATGGATATGTGTTAGAAATATAAGTGAGATGGATGAATAATTTTAAAGATGACAAAACGGGTTAGACTCGAGAGAGGAAATCAACCCTTAGAAAAATAGTAGATCGGATCAAGATCTTGAATCCGTAAACAAATATTAATCCAGTTTGTTTGATCCGTAAACTCGTTGAATAAATAAATAATAGATAATAGTTTAAAATATACATATTTATTTAATAATTAAAAAAAGTTGTGTAAATGTGTTAGCCTGTAGGATGTGTAAGTGAATTTTGTTGAAGACCAACTACAATGATGATTTACAGTTACATCATAGTTCTGCTATGCTTTTCGAAGGATTTTATTAGGCCAATAAAAAGTGTTTAATTTCCCCCTACGGTGAGTGTGATGAACCCTGAACCCCTAACTGAAATTTTCACAAAATTTTTTTAACAGTTAAATTTTCAGGTTTCATTTTCAATTTGCATCTCTTCCTCAACAACGAAGTTCGTTAGGTTTGGTGAAAACTCTCTCTTCGGGTAGTGCTTCTGGATTCAAATAAACCATAGTTCTATGCAATTCATCGTTGTCATAAATACTTCTCATTTTCAGTTACTCAAACACTTAATTCAGTTCGTGATTGTTTGTTTCGAACTTTCTGAAACTCATCCGGATGCATTCAATACTATATCGTGCTATTATTGTTGGTGATTCCCGTTGCATACGTTATAGATATAGGCATTTGTGTTCTTCTCTAGGAACTAGACATTTTTCCCATAAAGAACAATGTGAAGAAGAGCTTATCCGGTACCTGGACATTCTCACTTTGAAACTTGGCAAAGGAAGCAGTGAGGAAGAAACCCTTGACACCCTCTTGAGTGATGAAACTTGTGATGCCATACCCCTCTCCCAAAACCTGATTCACCTGTTGCTCCAGCGATACAAGGATGATTGGCAATCTGCATTGGGTGTATTTAGATGGGCTGGTTCACAGTCCAGCTTTAAACATTCGCCGGAGTCATATGATATGATGGTCGATATATTGGGTAGAATGAAGGTTATGAAAAAGTTGAGGGATTTGTTAGATGAAATGCGTAAGAGCGGTCTGGTCATTTTGAATACTGTGGTTAAGGTAATGAGACGGTTTGTTGGGGCAGGGCACTGGGTAGATGCAGTTAAGATATTTGATGATTTGCAAGCTCTGGGGTTGGAGAAGAACACAGAATCCATGAACTTGTTGCTTGATACCCTATGCAAAGAGAAATTTGTGGAGCAAGCTCGTGAAATTTTCTTGGAGCTGAAGCAGCACATTGCTCCTAATGCTCACACCTTCAACATATTCATTCATGGATGGTGCAAAATCTGCCGTGTTGATGAGGCACATTGGACGATTGAAGAGATGAAAGGATATGGTTGTCGCCCTTGTGTTATAAGTTATTCCACAATCATTCAGTGTTACTGTCAAGAAGGGAATTTCATCAAGGTGTATGAGCTTCTTGACGAAATGCAGACTCAAGGGTGCCCGGCTAATATGATAACTTATACTACTATCATGACTGCACTGGCAAAGGCTGAAAAGTTTGAGGAAGCTTTGAAAGTACCTGAGAGAATGAGGTCTTCTGGATGTAGGGCTGAGAAAATTGAGGATCTTATGAAAAAGTTGTAAATGCATGGGCCTCTTATTTGTGTGCGCACACTGCATGTTTACACATTATGTTAACCATTTGATACAAAACCAGGACATACAAAGAAGAGAGTGGCATGGAATTTTTAGAATAGTATATCAATGGCTTGAGTGCTCATACATTTCTTATCTGCTTAGACTTTTAGTTGCTTCCCTCTGATTAATATAAGTTTTTAAGATCCTTGTCCATATTTGCTCCCATATTGCATCATAACCTCCACTTTTGAGAAGACCTTAAAGGTCATGTGCTATGCTATCCTTTTTATTTCTCTTTACTTGGGCCATACTGTCTTCCTTGGTTTGCTAAAAAAATTTCTTCTTTGCAGGCATGGCCGGTTTTATTGCTGCCGACCTTAGATTGAATTAGATACTTGTCCACATAATCTTGAATTTAGAAATATCTTCTCCCGTGTTACATTCGCTGCATTGTAAAGCATATACGTAAAACATGGATCGGCCAAGGTGAAAGAATCTTGTTAAGCTATATGATGCAAATTTTGGCTCAAAATGTGCATCGAATAACTAACTAACAATTAGCAAGGAACAGGGGACTTTCGGGGCTTTTTGGTAGTTTAGGGTCTATTAAAATTCAAATTTGTATAAATGAGTCTGTTAATTTTATTTTTTTTTTCAAAATAGGTCAAGTCGTCAGAAAAGATAACGACATTAGAGATAAAGTCGTCATCTCTCTTACCGGTTTTTTATTTTTTTCTTTTAAAAAGGTGATGTCGTCATGCGGAGGAACGATTTCTTTGAAAGGAAAAAGTGAAGTTGTCCTCACACATGATGACTTCACTTTTTCATTTTTTTTATTTTATTTTTTATTTTTTTTATATCTAACAAAATTTGAAAAAAAATAATTATAAATTCAAAAAATATTATAACTCATAAGTTTTAAAAAAAGGACAAATAACGAAAACTAAAAAATTATAAAAAAATTAATCAAAACTGAAAAATAAAAAAAAAAAGCAAAACCGTTTTCTTAAAAAAAATCTGAAATATTTAAAAAATAAAATAATGAAAAAAGAAAAATAAGAAAAATAATAACTTTTCTATTATTAAATAGAAGTGGTTCTCTAACGCAACGACATTACTTTTTTATTAAAAAAAAAACAAAAAAACGAAACCGGTACAGGGAGGACGACTTCATCCTAAAAGTCGTCTTCTCCAATAATAACTTGACCCAATTAAAAAAAAAACAATTAGCAGATCTTATTTTATAATTTTCTGGTCAAAGGGACCCTAAAATACAAGAAAGATCGACTTTCAGAGTTTTTTGAGAAGTGGAGTCTGCTTAGTTTATGGCAGCAAAAGTGAACATATATATAACTCATAGGACATTCCCTTTACAGATGAACATTTTGCTATTTGTGATCCGTTTGAAGGATTTTAGAAGACGAAGAAGAATAGGAGCACGACGCTGGTAAAGTAGTGAGCAAAATGAAGGAGGGAGTTGTTCTTCTTTCGGCCTATCCATGTTTTATTTATATGAAACAACTTGTTTCTGAATGTGGTGAAATAATATCATTAAGTTGCTTTTGCTGCCAAAAATATATTTATAGTTGGAAAATTATACTTTGACACCTTTTAGAAAAAATCACCATTTAATAACTCTATTTTAATAATATATTTAAAATAAAAAAATAATATAATTTATTGTAAAGTAGTTTTTTTTTCTTCTATAAAATAGGTGTCAAGACATGAAAGTCACTTCATCATTTATTGGTGCCTTATACACTCTCTGCAAAGTCTAAAATTGATGCCCAGGTGCTATATGACATGAACTTGTGATTTTTATAGGACATTGCATCAGTTCTTGAAGAGCTGTACCCTGTTTGTTTTTGCCTAGGGTAGTTAAAATTATTGGTTAATTGTGAATAGAAAAATGGGATAAAAAAATTACTATGCTCAGAAGATAGCTTTTGTCCCAAGCTTTTTGATAATTATTGTGTTGGTTGCTATGTCTTTTAAAGTTTTCATTTTGGAAAGTGGTGATGATTTTTAGTTAGGATGTAAATTCTATGAATCTAGCATTGGTGGAATTTACGTCGTGTCATTTTTTAAGTTGTTCTTCCAAGGAAAAAAGCAACTTTCAAATATTGTTATCTTGTGAGAACAAAAAACCTCTCTGATGAAAATATCTTTAGTTAGTATTTGTTATCTCCTTTTACATGGTCACTACTATTGATCTTTCCTTCTCTCCTTCTACAATCATCCTTTCGGTCTTGGTTTTTATTTTCTTACATTTTTTTTACTTTTCACTCTTCTACATAGAAGAGGTTAATATATTATATTTTCAAAATTATTTTTTTATATATTACATTTTATATAAAAAAGGACTTTAAATTATAAAATCAAATAATGTCTTTAGAATTTTTACCGTCTGAAAATTATTTTTTATATAACAAAAACTCCTGGGTGATGAAATTTAGAAATTTTCTTTTCATGTTAAAAGTAACGTTTCAGTTATGGAATCTCAAAAATACCTTTTACTTTCGGATTGTATTGTTTAAAAATCTTTTAGATTATAAAATTTGAAAATAAAATTAATCTAAAAGAATAAAGTGGAGATTTTCAGACGGAGTATAAAAGAAAAGTGGCTGTGAAAAAATAAATCTACCTCAATTAATCATGTCCGAATTTTAAACTTTGGGTGTTTCTTCCTGCACCCCCAATGGTTTCTCTTGTATCTTCGAATTTTTTTTTAATTTCTTCTTTGACGTCTAGAGTAAAAGTAAAAACAAATTCTTCTTCTCATCTATTTAATACAATAGTTCACCCATGCACTCCCAATATTCAATTTGACCTAGCCCATACGGCAACAGCCCTTTTCTCTCCACATCTCCCATATCTTGTTTCTTCTCTTTGCATTGCAGCAAACACAACCTCCATGCATTGTTTGAATGTGTTTCTGGAAACAGCGGAAGTGGAGTTCCATAAAGGAATTTTTTTTTCTCTATATAAGGCCATTAAGGATGTCGACATTTAGTTGAGGCATTTACATTGCGGATGTTGACATCCACAATGCAATTTTATGAACAGGATTTTGAAATCTGCAATGCAATTTTTTAAACCGGATGTCGATATCTGCAATGCAACTTTTTAAATCGGAAGTCGCATCCGTAGTGAAATTTTATGAACCGGATGTCAACATCCGCAATGCAATTTTCTGAACCGGATGCCGACATCCTCAATGTAATTTTCTGAACCGGATGTTGACATCCATAATGGTACAAAGAAAATTTTAAAAAATGTGAACTTGATGTTGACATCCGCAATGCACTTCTCTATATCCGATGTCGACATCCGCAATGAAATCTTATGAACCGAATGTTGACATCTGCAATGCAATTTTATGAACTGGATGTCGATATCCGTAATGGTACAAAACAAAATTCAAAAAATGTGAACCGGATGTCGACATCCGCAATGCAATTTTCTAAATCGGATGTCGACATCCACAATGAAATTTTATGAACCGGATGTCGACATCCACAATGCAATTTTTTGAACCGAATGTCAACATTCGTAATGATACAAAACAAATTAAAAAAATGTGAACCGGATGTCGACATCCGCAATGCAATATTTGAACCAGATGTTGAGATTCGTAATGATCTTTTTCTAAAAAAAAAAATGTGCTACGGAAGTCCACTTCCGCTATTTCAAATAACAGATTCAAAGCAGCATCTCATTTACAAATTTAAACATGCATTGTACAGATAAGACATGCAGGATACAACGCAGCACAAAAAATAAAGGATCTGGAGGTTGTGGCTGCTGCAATGCTAATTAATCAGAGGGGAGAGAAGAGAGAAAAGGAAAATGACGATATAGAGAAACTAGGACTTTCCTTTACCATAGGGAGGATGATAACTAAAGATTGGGTCCACAATTAACGAAGAAGGGGGAAAGGTCATTGGACAAACCCTAATCACTAACTTTGACCTGTTTGCATGGACGATTGACGACATCTCAAGAATCGACCCAAGGATAACGTCACATCGTCTGTCTATTTTTAAAGAGGTGAATTTTGTATGTCAAAAGAAGATGAAGTTATGAGAAGAAAGGAGAGAAGTGCCCCAAATGAAGACTAGTAAATTGCTACTAGTCGGTTTCATAAAGGAAGCAAGCAAGGTACACAACATGGCTTGCCAATGTCGTGTTGGTTAAGAAAGCAAGTGGAAAATGGCGCATGTGCTTAGATTACACAGACCTTAACAAGGCATGTCCCAAGGATGTGTATTCGCTACCAAACATTGACCAATCAGTGGATGGTACAATAGGTCACAACATTTTGAGCTTTCTGGACACCTACTCAAGATACAACCAGATTCCCAAAGCTAAGGACAATAAGGTGAAAAAAACTTTCATAACAAAAGATGCCAATTATTTCTACGAGGTCATGCCTTTTGGCCTCAAGAATGTAGGAACGACGTACCAATGATTAATGGATAGGGTATTCAGCCACCTAATCAAAAATATTGTAGAAGTGTTTGTCGATGATATGGTTGTGAAGTCTCTGACCCCAACATAACATCTCAAGACTTGTCCAAAGTTTTCATAGCCTTAAGATCATAAAATCTATTATTGAACCTAGGAAAGTGTGTTTAGAGTAGATGGTGGTAAATTTCTTATGTTCATGTTAACACATAGGGTATCAAGGCTAGCCTAGAAAAAGGTCAAGCAATGATTGATATGAGAAGCCTAAGAATGTGAAAGAGGTACAACGGTTAATTTGAAGACTAACAACAATATCACAGTTTTCACCAAGACTAGCAAACAAAACAAGACCCATGATCAAGCTATTGAAGAATATGACCAAATTCATTAAGGATGACACATGCCAAGAAATGTTCGATCAATTGAAGCAACTACTGACCTCACATCCAATTTTATGCAAGCTAGACACAAACCAGTCATTTTTGGTATATATAGCGGCAATCGTAGATGCCATTAGTGCAACATTAGTCCAAGAAATTAATAACGATCACAAGCTAATATATTTTATAAGTTGGATGCTATAAGATGCAGAGACAAGGTACTAGATAGTAGAAAAGGTAACAACATTCCTAGTGACTACAACAAGACGACTCCAACCCTACTTTCCAAGCCATTCGATTATCGTTAAAATTATCCTATACATAAAATCTTGCAAAAGATGGACCTAGCGAGTTGAATGTCTTCATGGTCTGTCGAATTTTTAGAATTCAGTATCCAGCAAGAATCACGAGGGTCAATATAATCACAATGTTTGACCAACTTTGCCATTTATCTAAAAGGTGACCACCTTGTCGAGGAAGAGTGGTGGACCTTGTATGTGGATGGCTCTTCAAATGTAAAGGGAGCGAGGATCGGTATAGTCCTAGAAGGACCAAACGACGTAGTAATAGAGAAGTCACTCCACTTTAGTTTCAAAACCTCAAATAACTAGGTTGAGTACAAGGCCATCATAGCCAACTTCACCTTCTACAAAAAAGTAGGAGTACAAAATGATGGCTTCTTATTGTCTCCATTGAAGCTTGCATGAAGAATGGAAGCTCCATGGATGGTGTTGGACACAAAAGCATAAAGGAACGAGGATTAAGGTGTTTGGATTGGTGTAGGTGAAAGGATTCTTAAGAGGTGAGACCAACTTCTAAGGAAGAAGACTAGAGTAGACTAGAGAAAAGTTTACTCTAAGTTGAGCTCAAAAGAGATTTGTGCACAAATTTAGGTAACATTTCATTACTCAATTTCAAGCTGAAAAATACATGAAAGGATGCCCTTATTTATAGCCTAAAAGGAGACCAAGGAGTCTCCCAAAAGAGAAGGAAAAAAGGAGTTTAAAAAGTTGAATTGTGAAGCCAAAAAGGAGCATGTGGGAGGTATGATTTGCCACCTAAGCAAGTCACACTTGTCTTGCCATGGGAAGTTAACCCTCATTCTTGGAGAGTAAGTTTTAGAAGCTTCTAGGCTTCTCTAGAGTAGACGCTCCACTCTAGCCCAATTTAGGTCCATCTCCCTTTTTGGTCCAAAAATGTTTTCAAAGTCCAATTTCCTTTATGGCCTAATACATGGCCCAAAGAAAACCTTATTCTATTAGGCCAAAAATACAAAGCCCAAAATATTACAACATATTCTAGTATTTAAACAATGTTGCCCCAAAAGCTAAGAGCTTGGGCTCTCTTAGCAGTTGAGGCCCACTTTCTTGTCTGCACTTGGCCAAGGTTAGGGCACTTGTCATCATCCCCTCCCTCTTACGAAGGATGTGTTCTCATATCTACATGATTCTTTATGAAAGCAGCCTTTATTATTGGTTTTGTTATGTCTTCTTCCTCCAGGACCAAAAACTATCCTACAATAAACACCAAACAACAAATTAAGTGTTATGTTGATAAACATCCAAATAATGTAGCTCTCAATGTTCATACACCTTTTATCAAATGAATGATAAGAGTATTTGTTTGTAGGATCATTTTCATGTAGTTCCTTGTTTGTCTTGTGTTGAATACATAAAATCTTAAAAGATATTTCTTATTTCAACACATGGTTTATTTTGCTTTTCTCCTTAAGAGGAAGAAGTAAGACTAACATTTTCTTTAGACAAGTCTTTGCCCCTTAGAATGATGACTCTTTTGTTAGGGCACTCAGAAGTCTTGTGTTTTCTACCTAAACAATTGGAACATGTTGTTTCACTTATATGATTATAGGTAGAACTTTCTTTTTCTTTATTTATTTTCTTTTTCACTTGCATTTGATCTTCTACCACTTGAGATGGTGATAAAGAATGCAAGACAAACTTTATTTCCTTGTGAGTGAAGATGATTTCATTGGTAAGACCATTGTGCATGGTTTTCTTGTCAAATTGCCAAAGCCTTCCCAACAAAACATGGCAAGATTCCATAGGTACTACATCACATAGCACATTATCCTCATACTTTCCTATGGAGAGCTTGACCTTCAATTGATTTTGGAATGTCAAATCCCTACTTTCATTAAGCCAATGAAATTTATAAGGTTTTGGATGGGAATGACAGTTAAAGCCAACTTATCAATCAACCTTGTACTAAAATAGTTGCAGCATGAACCACTATCAACAATAAGAGAATAAGTATTTTCTAAAATTTTACATCTTTTATGAAAGATGTTCTCTTTTTGTGTTGGCTCTTTTGGAATGCGTTGGTTGTTAAGAAGTCTTCTAATCATTAGAAGGTCTCCTTCACAAGGGTATGCAATTTCCTTCTAATCATTTATGATGTTTTTGCGTTTGGAAAAGCTTTACCAAGTAAAAAAGTTTGAAGCTTTTTGATTTTGCATGATTCAAATATTACTCATTCGTCCTTGTTATAATTGTCATATGCACATAGGAACAATCATGAAAAATTGCCAATAACAATATTGTTTCAAAACACACAATTTCTAAACCAGGGATTAAAAAAAAGGAAGAAGGGAGAAGGGAGGGTTCGAAATTAACATTGTTCATTCATTTAGAGAATCTAACATCTACAACAACCTTTAAAATCCAGGGGCCTTCAAGCTTAGATGGTCGAAAAAAAATATTTCGTTTTTGGAATAGTTTGTTATTAAATTAGATTAAATATAATTTTTGTTTTCTGATTGTTCGTTTATAAGGCATACTTTTAAATATACTTTTCTATTTGAATATTCAAAAATAAAAAAAAATTATTTTGTACATAGGTTGGTGAGCCAACCCAGTTAACCCACCAATCCGTGGTGGGTTGAGTCGAGTTGTAAAATTTCTAACTCACAAAAAAGTGAGCTGAGTTGGGCTCACTCACTATTTACTATAGTTTTAGGCTGTTTTTTATTTATTTACCTTTCTATTTTATTATATTTATTGTGTTTTTCTAATTCTTTAATGTATGTTTTATAAGAATTAATTTATTAGTGATCATTTGACTCTGTGTTTTTTGAGAGATGATTTTAGTTACCTTTATTTTTACCAATTTTTTGGCTTATTGTCTTAATAATACTGATGTTGTAGTTTACTAGTATTAATTTGACTGCTTTAACGATAACATTATCAGAATCACTAGAAAAAAAAAACCATAATTTTTTATTTCTATAAATTATTTATAGTATTAATCTTTTCACAGTTTTTTTTTAATAATTGCAATATTTAAATTTTGAGCTTTCTTACTTTAACTAACATGTATTAAATTTAAATAATTTATTAAAATTGTTTGAGCCTAAAACTATTTATTTAGTTGTCTACAATAGTCGAGTATACCATTTAAATTACAAGATAAATGTCAGAAAATTCCCAAAATTATTTAGATTTTACCATTATTTAAAAAGAAATTTTCATTATCTAAACTGAACTAAAACTTTCAAGCTATTATTAAGTAAAGGCTAAAAAACTATTATTATTATTATTATTAACTAAAATTTGGGTTTTATGTGAGTAATACATGATTAGTTGATAATAAATAATAAAATGCAAAGTCAAATAAGGTGTCTGATCTGGTGGTGTGGAGAGAGACAAAATCCATGCCGACTTGATAACGAGAGAGAAGATGGGAATTTGGTTTCCTCGTGCTTACATTTACTCCTCATAGGTTTTTCTATCTACTTCTGCACCCAAACTTCAACTACTTCTCTTCCTCAAATTGCCCCATAATTTTCCCATCAACGATTGAGATTGATAACTAATCAAACCGAACCAAAATTAATTTCAGATTTGGTTTCTCCTTCAACGATTATGATTGAATATCATCACATATTTGTGAATGATTCAATATCCGACAAAATACACTTAACAAACTTTTTGGTACAATGGATTTTGATATTATATTCAAAAATAAATAGCTTCATACTTTCTTTTTCACTATTTATTATAATTGCTTAATATTGTTTTTAACTTCTTTTAACTCAATGTCATCCCGGTCTTCATTAAAAAAATTTAATGTTACATAATTTTTAACGACATTAAAAAATGATAAATTGACATTTTGTGTTTCTGTAGAAAAAAAAAGTCTATATCATTATGTTAAATCACCATCTTCTGATACGTTAATATTATTGAGTAAAATGTTTTCTAAAAATTATTCAACAATTGCTAAAACTATCTGAACCAACGAATGTATTAGAAAAAAAAAATTAAATCTAATTTATGCTCACAAAATCAATTTATGAAAGTAATACTTCGCAACCAAATTTATTACATTGATTATGAAACAAAAATCTGATTGCTTATTGATATATAACATCTCTTCCGTTTGTGCACACACACTTTGAAATTCATATTGCTACTAGGTTCTTTACAAGGATAACGTTAAAGATGTACAATATGATATTGAGTTCATTGATCTTGATGATCATGTCTAAGCTTTTCCATTAGCTGCAATTGCAAGACTTGTCTTTCTCTTCCTCTCACTGAAGCTACGGCATGAAGCCAAGCTTGGAAGGCACCCCTGCACAGATTTAACAGTTTTTTCTCTGAGGGATACATGATCACCATTCATTGTTCTTTCACTGCTACATACAGAGTTGTTGAACCATGACACATACGGAGTGCTGTGTGTAGATTTCGGAACTTCATCTGCACTTCTTGCTTTCTCTTCTTTCATTTCACTGTCAAAATTGTTCTCACCATCTTCACTTCGATTTTCTCTCACACTTTCGCGGAAGAGATCCAACAACTTTTTCTTCTGTGTTGTTGGGGATGGTTCAGGAACAGAACCAGGCTCAGAAGAAGGGGTTTTGTTGAGAAAAATGTGGTGCAATGGAGTGCTGCCACGAGATGGAGTAAACTCTGGATAGAAACAGGAATAAACACACAAGTTATTTGAAGGAGAAGAGAGAAATTATAGGAATAGGAAAAAAGTATTCAACTTGCCATACAATAAATCATGAACCTTTCATCCATGACAACTTTGTTTCTTTCTAATTATTAAAACAATGAAAAAGTTTCACTCCTAATCTCAGTTAAGTACACAATCAGGCCAATTAAACAGATTAAGATACTAGCAAAAGAATGTAAAAGGAAAAGCGTTGTAGGGCATCCTTACCACCCTTGACACTGTAGAAATCATCTTCACAGTCTGAGTCCAGCCAGGCTTTTGAGTCAAAAAATGATTCATCCTTTCCATCTGTGCAGTATAATAAAAATCCAAGTTCAAAAAGTTGTGTTAGAAAACCAACATGAATATTACCAAAAAAATAAAAAAGACAATGAATAATAAAACAGAATGCTATGGAAGAGGGATATTGTTAACATGGATTTCATTGGATGAGTTGGCTTATTGATTCTGACCAATTGAGAAGTATTTCATAAGGACAATGTTGAAAGGGTGGAGCATGTTATTGCTGTCAGAACTTTCCATGTCACTTAATCTTCCATCTCAATCACAACACACTAGACTCTGTAAACAAGCACATGATCCAATTCATGGCTGCATATGGGACTCATTTATTGCAGAAACAGCTGAGTCTACTTTCAGTTCTAGTGTGTTAAGAATACCCTACTCATAATAAAACAAAATATAGCAGTTCAAGAGCAATAATTGTTAGAACTGGTCAGAACAGGTAGATTACAATGTTTGGACATTTCTCATATTTTTCTACAATAACAGTCAGTCACAATGAACTACCAAACAACATCATCTTAATCGGTTATTAAATAGAATAGAAGTTTTTCTTTCACTCAATTTCAAGATATCACTTGTAATACAATTTTCCCTCAATAGTAACCCTCATAAGACTAACTTGTTGTGGTCCATAACTTGAAGTTGACTGCAAACATGCAAAATATCAAGTTAAAACATAACTTATTCACAGATAGAGGAACAGCCATAAGAGTGATGCTAAACTACTGGTCCACAATAGGATAAAAGCTCCAAAACGCAGGGACCAGGATCGCTTATAAGCATTACCAGAATATAGTAATTAACACTTAATACCATAACCATCATAAAAGCCTCCATCAATTGAACCTAAAATCACAAGTAGCAATCAAAGCATGTCATGAAATCAGGCAACAATTTGTCACTGAAATAACAACCTGGTGCGTGATGTCCATATACTATCTGTGTCATAAACACACAGTTCAACCTGGATTGGTAAAACAGCATGTTCAAGGGCACTCAGGGATTTTTGTCATATTTCAAAGCAAATAATTTGAGTAATGGATTCCTTGCTTAAAAATTACTATCAATGGACTTGTGAAGAGAAGGTATATAAGTAAGGACGAAAGATTCCTTATGCCTAAAAACAAAAAACTAAAGAACAAAATAGTATTCACCAAATTAATCATGTAAAAGTGTTAACAGATTGCTGATGTCAAAACTAGCTCTATCAATTTCGACCACCACAGACTCTCTTGTTAAAAGATTATAACTTGTTCAGAAAAATATCCCACCTCCAGTGAGACCATATAAAGGTAAAAAGATTCCATAGACTGCGTACACATGCCAAAAATCCATCGTAGCATTCTTATTATTATCCAACAACAAACAAATCATCATGGAACTGAAGAAGCAAACTCGGCATATTTTAAAGCATAGGTTCTATTGAAGACAGCAGAAGTAAACTGTGATGTGAAAAACCAGAATAATTTTCTAAAACAGATATTTAAGTTAAATATTCGGATCCAGATTGTGGAAAGAATCCAATTTAGAAGGAAAAAAGGAAAATCCCCTCCCTCACAAAAATCCACTCCAACCATGAAGAAAATATCTATCAAAATACAAATTTTATACTGCAAATAATCCCTTGACCAGGTCAAAAGACCAAAATTTGAGAAAATACCAAAAGCTCTTGTTATTACAAGAGATGAATAATAAAAAAAGAGTAATTTCAATAAAAGTACAATTTTTATATAACATAAAAGTAAATAAGGAAACCCCAGATAAAAAATTTCAGTTCTAACCATTTATATCAATAAAACAGCTTCTTTAAGGAAAAAAAAAACTTTATACCATGATGATCATGATGAAGGATGAAAATAAAAAATACAACTTTTTATGATGATGCACGAAAATAGAAAGGTTGGAAGGAAGGAAGAACCCCAGAGGGACCCTACCATCATCCCCACAGTCCGTGACTGAGAAGGTGGTGGTTGACCGAGAGGGTGACCACTGAGACTTAAACGCTGCATCATCAGTCACAAAGTTTCCGTTTTTGGGTTTTTCTTTGAAGGGTGATGAAGGAATCACGAGGTTTTCAGCTTTGGACTCCAAAGGGAGCGTGAGGTGCTTCATGTTGGGTTGCTGGTTTCGGTGGACAGAAGAGGACGAACCCATTTCACTGTTCAAGAGGAAAGAGCGTGCAGTATATAAGAAGAGTTCATGGTGCGTGTGTGTGTGTTTGAGAGAGAGAGAGAGAGGAGTAGAGTGGAAGTGAGAGAGAGAAGAGAGGTGAAGAATGAGCAAAGTCGGGGTGGGGAAGAGAATAGAATGAAGGAGTTTTGGCGTTATGAGAAGGGTGAGTGCGATGGGAAAGAAGAAAAAAATGCGTTCAAAAGAAAAGTAAAACGCCCCAATAAGAGTAGAAGAAACGATGGGTGAAAGAAAGAGGTGATTGGACTTCAAAGGAAAGGGGTTGCATCACAAAAAATATGCCAAAATTACATTTATAAAACTATAATCAATTTGTTAAATTTAGTATCAAATTATCTAAAAAATTCAATTTGGTTAATTTAGTATCAATTATTTAAAAAAAAATTCAATTTGATCATCTTAATTAGGTTGGAGTTAACACCATTTTTATACAGAACACGTATTAAGTCGTATAATTTTTAATTTTTTTTTTTTTTTTTAAATTTAAAAATTTTCATGTGTCAGCTTACCATCGTGCCACATGACAGCTTACAATCATAACATGTGGTAGTGGTAATAGTTATTTTTAATTTAGTCCTCTATTTAAATTTTTTGTTCAATTTAGTACCTGAATTGTTTAAAATGATCCAATTTCGTCCTTTCCAAGTTGAGACCAAACTAGTAAATAAGCTTAATTACAACTTATACATACATGTTACAATAACTTTTTTTAATATATACATCAAATCATTTCACCTAAATACTTAAATTATTTCATGTTTTACATTTTTTACCTTTATAATTTTTTACACATGAAATTTTTTACACTTGTAAAAAATAAAATATTTTGAATATTTAGGTGTAGTGATTTGATGTATAAATTCAAAACAATTATTTTAACATGTATATATAAGTTATAATTAAACTTAGTTACTAATTTGGTCTCAAATTGGAAAAGACGAAATTGGATCATTTTAAAAAATTGAGGTACTAAATTGAACCAAAAATTTAAATAGAAGACTAAATTGAAAACAACTATTACCAGTGTCACGTGTCATGATTGTAAGCTACCACATGGCACGATGGTAAATTGACATGTGACAGTTTTTAAATCTTTTTTAAAAAAAATTAAATTTAAAAAAAATTAAGAATTATTTTTTTTAAATTAAAAAAAATAAAAAAATTTCATGACTTGACACGTGTCTTGTACGGACATAGTGTTAACCCCAACTTAAAGGAGATGACCAAATTGAATCTTTTTAGATAATTGAAGTACTAAATTGAACAAACCAAAAATATGAGAACCAAATTAAACTTAACCAAAAAATTGGGATACCAAATGAGTAATTATACCTTTTAAATAAAATATAAAAAAAACAATTACATTTGTCTTTTTTCACATGTTATGTTAAATGACTCTTACATCCATATTAGTAGTTCGTATAAAGTACTATTTCTAAATTTGTTTCATTTTTAAATTAAATATATGTTTTATGACTTTTTCAAAGTCATACAATACATATTTCATAAGAAACTATAAAACTATGAACTGCATAAAAGTTATATTTAAACATCGCTTGTTACATGATGATGAAATAAGTATATATTTAATTTAAAAATGATTTTTTTAAGAAAATAGTTTAAAAGATGAAATTATATTTAATTCTATAATTTATTATTTGTGATGACAAGATACATTTTTAAAATAATTATTAAAAATTATAACTTTTAATGTATGGCAATTTATACTTAGATAATAATAATATTAAATTATTTATTGTTAATATATAAGAATTAAAATTTTTTATCTTCTTACAAAATAGTTATAAAATTAAAGATAAAACAATTTCAATTTGGTTGAAGTCTTGCCTTAGATGTCTAAGGTCAATGATAAAATGACTTCAATGATAAAGTTCGACATTAGATAATTTGTCGATGAAAAAATGATTTCATTGTAATTGAAGTTTGAGCTTAAAGAAACTAAGGTCGATGATAAAATGATTTCAATATAACTAAAGTTCGACCTTAAATAAACTATGATTGACGATAAAGTGACTTTAGCTCAACACAAGTTTGACCTTATATAATATTAAGGTTGACGATATTTGGAATAAAGGTTTGTGTGGGAGACAATAATATTCTTGTAACCTATCAAAAGCTCTTAATTATATATTTTTTCATTTTTTTATGGTTATTGACATAGTTAGAAAAGGTTGTGAACAAATAGGCAAAGATAAAATGGAGTTGTTTCTTGTTATGAAAAATAATTAAAATATTAACTTGTTCCCAATAAGGAGCATTGCATTAAATGAGTCCAAATTCTTTGTTATTTTTTTGTGTTGTCTCTCTACTAAGCCTTAAAAATACACATGATATATTAACAACATCTTTTTTAATATATTTTAAAACATCAAAATCAATGTCCATTAGTATATTTTGAAGGCACAATAAGAAAACATCAAAAACTCAAAAAATATTGGGAACAAAGAAACATGTCGGGGATGTATATAACGTATATAGTAATATTTGTATGCATATAAGAAATGATGTTACAACATCAAAACCCTTTATTCAGGTATTGTAACCAAACTAGAATGTTGATAATATTAAGAATCAAAAAGTAGGTAGGAAGCCATTATAGCTTAATTTGTTAAAACAATTGATAAGTAAAACTCACTTGAAACATTTTAGCCAATTTTTGGTAAAATTATTTACCCCATGTTACCCTTTTAGGTTCCTTCATGAAATTTTCCAATTTTTCAATCTATTTATTAGAACACAACAATCTCAAATCATTAATTAGACATGCCAAAACACAACTCATTACTACTACATGTCTATAGTTATGATTGTCTCTGTATAGTACAAGTATCAATTCACTACTCACTAACTTTACACAAATTATAAAGACATTCATAGGAATAAACCTGAACTATAAACTTAATAATTATAGTCAAACTAAACTAATTCCAAACAGACTCAAAGAAACATAATTATTGCATTTGAAAATTGTTGATTTTTTAGGAAAGAAAGAGATATATTGTAAATCATCAAGATGAGCACATTATACTCTGATCCATACAACGAGCACATTATACTCTTGACTTGTGTAATTCTTCTCCATGCTAAGTCTAAATTGTATAACTCTTGACTATAATGAAGATGAGCACATTATACTCTGATCCATACAACGAGCACAAGGACACTAATATGTCTCATTGACAAACATTGCATTTTTTTAGAATATTGCAATAACTCAGAAACTCTTTTTTTCATACCCGTCACTAATGTGGTGTTCATTTATCCAGCTTCAATCCATACTACCACTAGTGCAAAAAGCATTTACAACATCACCAGTTTCACGTTGAATGTAGCAAAATTCGACGTTAAATATGCACTGTGGCATTTTTGTAAATATTTTGTCAAAATTGACGTCAAACACCCTCATAATAGATGTCAATTTTAAAATTGATGTCGGACCTAGAGTTGACCAACATCCTTTAACATTTGCTAACCCTAGGTCTGATGTCCTTTAACATTTGTTCTAAAATGGTTCAACATCAATTTGTCTTTTAAAATTTCAGAAACAACGTTACTGCTCTCACCTTTCTCTTTCTCGTTTGCGGAAAACCTCCAAAGTGCATCGACAATGGCAAACTTGTAGAAGGAAGTTTTTCAACCCATTTCACTACATCTTGCTATTGTGATGCTCGTTTGTACTCAAGCTTTCATTTTCCCGATTGCATTTCATATTAAGGTTGATTTTTTCATTTATGTGTGCCGTAAAGGTTGTACTTTTGTGTTTTTTCATTTTTACTCAAATATTTGGTATTCAAATGTTGAGTATTCAGGTTTGAGATGTTGGTCACATGTTCATAGTTTTGATTATTTTGGGGGGTGAAAAACTTCAAATTGGTCACCATCTCTAAGGTATTTTTTTTTATTTTTGTAGTATTTTTCACCTATTTTTCACCTTATTTGAGATACTCGGAGTACTTAGAAAATTCTAGAAATTTTTGTTGTGTATTCTTAAATTGTATATTGATTTTCCATGGGTTCAGTGGAGGAAAATATTGACACAAAATTTTAGAAAAATAACCCACAAATTGACATTTGTTGTCCTAGTAATACAATGTCAATTAATGTCTAATACAAATTTAACAAACGTTAATTGACGTATGTTCAAAGATAACAAACGCCAATTTAACGTCTCCTACTATTACGTCAAACTTTCAACAAACATCAAAAAACTTGAAATAACATACATTAAAAGCCCTTTTTGTGTTAGTGTACATTCGCCACTTGGGGATGGACTAACTAAGATGAGTGGTGGTTGTGTCTACTTGAACCAAGGTTCAAGACAAGACCAAGGGATAGGCTCTCAAAGACAAACACTCATAACCAAAAGAAGTTATAATAACTCTACTTCTTTCAACAATCCTTTACAAGTGGGGAGGAGGTCCTCTAAAATAGCCTAAGAGAGGGACTTCTTAGCAAGGATACAAAGATGATGGGCTACTTAGAAAAACACAAAAGAAAAGGTTATAAAAACCTCAATAATGAGGGAGAATATTCTCCAATCATTACAAAATAAATTAGAAGGTGTTTTATCTAGCCTGGGTGACTTTTGGAGACAAGTAGAACGACACAATTTTGGCAGCATTTCTTTACTAATCTCAAAATTGATCTTTACAATGGGAGAGGGCCTATAATTATAGCCTAAGAAAACCGCAAAGGTGTCTCAAAAAATGAGACAAAAAAACCCTATGACACAAGCACAAAGGGACCCACAAGGATCATGCAATCATGAGTGACTTGCCGAGTGGCAAGGCCATGCTCTTCTCGTGGGAGAAAGCTTGCACCTATTTAGGAAGACTTGGGGCCTAAGCAAGCGCAAGTTAACCCTAATTGGCGCATACACTCATGTCTCACATCCCTAGGCCCAAAACCCAACACTACAAGCCCAAGCCCCAATACACAGGCCAAAGAAAACCATATGCTACTTGATCCATAATGCAAGGCCAAAACAAAATCTACATTACTAATTATCATAATCACTAGCCTAAGAGAATAAGAGCTTGGGCCCACCTATCTTAGATGAAGCCCACTTTTCTTGTATGTGTTTGGCCATGACTCTTGTGGATTGTCCCTTAACTAGGGTTTTGCCATCAATGTCGAACATCACTTTCACCGATAATGACTTTCACACCACAAGTTTGGATCAAAACTATTGAAATAAACCAACCCAAGTGACCAATGAGATTTTGATGGTAACAAAACAATCACTCTACTACATGATGACATATCTCCCACCTAAGGTACAATTACTAGAAGTATGTTAAGAAGAATACAAGAAGGTTGAGAGAATGCAAAAACTAATGGGCTTCAACTCCTTTTCACTTGGGCCAAGGAGGACATCAAGATTTGATGGGTTTTTAATTAGTCCAGTAGTATATATTTAAACTAGGCCATGGTTTCAATAAACATAAATCATAATTGGAGACATAATGAAAATGGATCATAAAAATCACCTAACTATCGAATTGGATCCATTAAGGCAAAAATTCAATACTTAGGCCGAGAGCTCCATGCTAGCATGCTTCACACTTAAAATATTTAGCATATGGTGCAAATCTGAGTTTAAGCTCTTTCATGCTCGAGTAAAATAATAGGTGAATGAAAAGAAGACCTATACCCACAAACTTCAAGAACAAAGCGTTGAAATTCAAGGAAAAACGTCAAGCTCAAGAAATTAAACATGGCTCTACTCGAGAAGGAAAGGACTCAAAAGCAACCAAAGACTTAAAGGATGGAATTGTTGAATCCTTTAAGACATGCTCCATAAGGGCACTAGAATAGACTAAAGTCTTACATTCCAGTTGTGAATTTTCCATAATGGATGCATATAAAATAGTTGTTGATGGAAAACTAGTAGAAGAATAAGATAGATTGAGTTTTTGGTGTTTTCTTATTGTGCCTTCAAAAGACACTAATGGACATTGATTTTGATGTTTTAAAATATATTAAAAAAAACATTGTTAATATATTGTGTGTATTTTTAAGGCTTAGTAGAAAGACAACACAAAAAAAAAAATAATAAAGAATTTGAACTCATTTAATGCAATGCTCCTTGGGATTAAAGTAAATACTTTAATTATTTTTCATAACAAGAAACAACTCCATTTTATCTTTGCCTATTTGTTCATAACCTTTTCTAACTATGTCAATAACCATAAAAAATGAAAAATTATATGATTAGGAGCTTTTGATAAGTTACAAGAATATTATTGTCTCCCATACAAACCGTTAATGATTTAAACGGTGTTAAAAAAAAACCAAATTGAACAAAATTGACGAAAATTGGGACCTATTTAAATAAAAATTCAAAATTATAAATGATTTCACAAAATTTGACAAAAATTAGAACCAAAAAGGTATTTTAACCTTTAATTTATACTTGATTGTCTTATTAAGTATATGGACACAATCATTATGGAGCAAGGCCGGTCAAACATGTATGGATTTATTGAGTCTCAAACCATTCAAATATTCTAGGAACACAAACTCAGATTGAAAATTATTTGCAAACATGGATATTTGAGTCACAAAGAGATATTTACCTTGTGCCTTACATTGATGGGTAACTCACGTAATTATTCATCTACCTATTTGTCATTTATTGTAGGTCTTATTGGCAACTAATGATTATCAACCAAAAGAATGCATGGTTTGTCTAGTTTTATTCTTTGCATTGGAAGATGAATGATGATTTGAAAACCATGCTATAAACATAAGTGTTACTTTTTTCATATCATGGAATTAGTATACATTACTACTAACATATGTTATCAATTAAATTAGAGTTGTGAGTAACACAAACATGTTAAGTGGAAGGATCACACAAAACAATTTCAAGTTATATATCCCAAAATTAAATCTCTTTCAATCTATAAATTCATAATTTTGGCACAACTTTTATTACATTAAAGTTTGATTATTTTCTTTATCATTTTTAGTGTAACAAACATAATGATTCATTCAAATGTGGTTATTACGTTGTGTTGGATGAAAACCATCATACAGGTAGTAATTAAAGAGAAATATGCAGAAGCAATACCTTTTATATGTTACAAATTACATCTTACTTTAAAAATTATATTGCTACATAGTTGTGTATTTTTTCCGACCTTCATGACCATCACTTATTTCACATGAGTAATGCAGCAAATAGAAAGAAAATGGACAACTTTCTCCTCCAACAATGAAATTAGTTCAGCCTAAGAATTAGTATATATTTAGTTTAGATTAAAAGGTTCATGGGACAATTTTAGATTATGAAATCTATATTTTATATTACAAAACCTTTTGTTTTGTGATATATACGTTGCATTGGATTTTGTTTTGGTTTTCAGGTTTAATTAATTGACAATGTATAAAAAAAACATTTTTAAAAAAAGAAGTAACATTTTACGTCCATCAAAATATTAACCGACTTAAATTTATGTTGCCTGAAATAAATTTACGTCGCCTAAAATAGTAATTAAAGTAAAATTTTAATATTCTAATAAACGTAAAATGTTGTCTTTTTTTATTTAAATTATGGCAAAATTCACATCAATTTCTATAACAGTATACGTCAATTTCTTTCAATTACATATAGTGTCCGATATAAATTTAGGTATGTATTAGCCCTGACATCAATTTACGGTACCAATAATAATGTCGAAGATTTCCTTAACATAATGGAGTAAAACTAACATGTGTTAAATTTTATAAATTTTCATATTTATGCTAACATTATTAAATAAATTATCCCTAGGTTTGTATTATATTATTGGATCACGACAATAATATTCAACAAAAAAAAATGTAATTATAAATGATAAAAATAAATAAAAAATATTTTTAAAATATTATATATATATATATATATATAGTTTTTTAAAATGATATATAATAATGCATGATAAAAAACACAAAAAACATATTTTATATAGTTAAATTTTTATGTAATTTTAATCATAATAAAAAATTGTACTGGTAAATATTTTTAATATGCAAATATATTATATATTTACGATAAACAATATATATTGTGATATAAAATTATTATTATCTAGATATATTTTTTTAAAAAAATATTAAATTGCAATTTAGAAAAGAAAACGATAAATTTAAAGAGTAAACAGCTTAAGAAAAATTACAATAAATTATTTTTTAAAGATGCCTCTGAAAACACATTCGTTGAAGAATTATTACTAAAAAGGTTTTGATTTTAATTTATATTAAAAGATGGTTGTAGAAGTCAGATTCATAGTTTCGTTTTCTGATAATGTCTTATAATGTCACTTTATATTTCTTTCTTATCTTATATATATAAAGGAATTATTTCTTTCATATATAGAGCAAGGAGATGAAGTGTAACTTATTGAAATTATTATATCATTAATAAATTTTAAATATGATAACTTTATATATAGTGTAATAAAAAATCTATTTAACCATTTAATTATAATGATACATTGAGTAATTCTTTGTGCCAAATTTTATAAAAAAAAGAAGAAAAACAATAAAATGATAATTAAGTTATTCAAATATATATTTTTTAATATTATATATATATATATATATATATATATATATATATATATATATATATATATATATATATATATATATATTTGCCCATCAAAACCTCAAGAGGCATTTATTCATCCTACTTTTCAATGCTTCGTTAATAGATAATCAATATTGAGCCATATCTCTTTGTTTGAGTAACATTTTTCAACAAAACTCCTTGCGGGTCTCCTTGCTTGAGCTATATTGCCATGCTAAAGTTATATTCTTCTCCTTGCTCAGTTATGTTCCTCTCTCAAACTATATGTTCAAAAAATATTGTTTAAGTAATAATTTCTCACTTAACATGTATTTCTCTCTTGAACAAGAAATGAAAGTTCAGAAGCTAAAAGCTCATGATAACATGACCAAAGTTACCAGTTTATCCAATCAAGTACTTTACCATATCATCTATGCTCAAAGTTTAATTAGATTGATTCCGATTGTCACGAAGATATAAAATATAACAGATAACCAAGCAGAAGCAATGTCAAGATCAAAATTTTCCTAAATAAATACTCTGCAAAATAATAAAATACATAAAATAGATAAGGGAAAAATCAACAAATACTAAAACTTTTAAATGTGGGAAAACCTCAATATGAAGGAAAAAGTCACAGAACTTTATCCAGTAAAAACTTTCACTAATAATAATTAATCGGTAGACCATAAGTTTTTTTAGAGATTCCAAGGATTAATAGAGCATTATTTCCTTCACCAACAAGGTGAATAACAAACCTCATTAGGTATTTTAAATAAACAATAAAGGGAACCCCAATATATGAGAGGAGGAATAAAACTTTTTCTCTAAGGTAGCTTCTCTGCACAGACTTGCATACGATAAACTAGTTGCTATTTTTTTCTTTTTCACTCTCTCTGATGGCTTCTCATTAAAGACACTCACAACTTCTGTTTCTTTGTCTCTCACTCTATTTTCTCTCATAACAAACCTGATGCAAAGGGTTGCATATTTAAATTGCATAATAGGTCTCGGGAACCTATGAAAAATACATCATCTTTTTTCTTCCTATTTTAATCAAAAACAACTCAAGACACTTCAAATAAAAAATCATATCTCCCTGAAAATAGGACATTACATTGAAAATCAATCCAACCTAAAGTGAGTGACTAAAAGCAATTTTAGACCTAACTTCTACACCTAGTTCATATATAATTTAGAGAACAACATACAACAGTATTTCGACATTCTACTTGTCCAAAACTCCAAAGTTCAAAGTCTAACCAAAATGTAATATGATGAACTCAAATGTCAAATTTTCATTACAATCTTTTTAAGGCAAAAAATTTCCAAACCACTAGAGAAGTTCCAAATCTATTTCAAAATTGCCAATAAAATTCAAGTGAATGTAAATAACCTTAACTAGTGGCAGATCTTGACCTGTATATTTGGTGGAGCCAAAATAATATGTTCAAAATTTATATTATTAATACAATAAAAATATAAGTATAATTGTAACTATAAAAGAATTCACACACATACATAAAATATATAAGTATATAAATGATTGTCCTTAGTTCCTTAAAATCCTTTACCAATAACTAAGTTCCTTAAGATCTTTCATCAATAATTAAAACAAAACTAAAAGTAATTGAATCAGATCTAAAATTGTCTCCAAAAAATTCATCTTTCATTTTATTTTGTAATATATATATATA
>Ga0214544_1004617_pt1 | contig 27498 bp, 15 predicted proteins | sample CNSS3metaG_FD_160074 | JGI IMG/M metagenome (GOLD analysis project Ga0214544, IMG submission 160074) | Root nodule microbial communities from cowpea collected in UCLA plant growth center, Los Angeles, California, USA - CNSS3 | ecosystem: Host-associated > Plants > Roots > Nodule | place: USA...
ATATAGATATATATATATATATATGTATGTATATATGTATGTATATATATATACGTATATATATGTATATATATATACATAGTATATATATATACATACATATATACATACATATATATGTATATATATATATATATATATATATATATATATATATATATATATATATATATATATATATATATATATATATATATATATATACATATATATATATATATATATATATATATATATATATACATATATATATATATGTATATATATATCTATATATATATACACGTATATATATATATATATGTATTTCTTTATATATATATATATATATATATATACACGTGTATTTTTTTTTTAACTAGCTTACCCTTTTCCTTTTTGTGCTCTGTTTTTCTTATGGTGTTTTCTTTTTTTAATGATCACCAATCTTGGTGTGAGCAAATATGAAAATCTCTGGTGATCATGCAGTTGGTAGAGACAATGTTGTTTAGTGTAGGCATATTTGTTAACGTTCTTTTGAGCCCCTTTTGGAATTGTTTATTTTGTAATTTCTTACTCTGTGAGTAGTCCTTTTGGACAACTATTTCATGTTTAAGTTCTGCTTATGACATTGTTTTGTGCCTCTGGTATTACTGTTTTGGTATATTTTGGATAACTATAAAAGGTTGATTATCATATACATCAATCGCATGCTCTACTTTATATTATAATATGAAATGTCTTATTTTAATAATTTTATACTACTCAAATAGGGTGTTACAATTATGTTATTATATTATTATATTCTTATTAAATATTATTACATACTATAATATTTTATTATGTTAAGAACCTTAAAGTATTTTCAACTCTTTAATTTTTAGAATTTGTTCCATCTTAGATGTGAACTCTTCTGAAATATCATAAATATGTGAAAGTTGTTTGGATACATTAAAAAGAATTCAATTTATATAGTGTTTTTGGATTTAAATTTTTAAATTCAAACTTTATTACAACAATTTCAAATTCATTAAACTCAAAATATGTCCAAAATCTATAAAATGTTCATGAATAAAGTGTATGGTAGCTTTAGATTGGTCTCTTTGATGATACAATTGAAAATGTAATGATGTAGAATGATTATAAATGATCTCAATTGAATCTAGAAATTAGAATTACTCAATTTGGTGCACTACAGACAAAGTTCTCAATTTCATGAACCCCAATTCCCAAATTTGAGCAGAAACGCGATTTCGATCAATTCGACCAATTCGTGCAACGAAAATGCAATTGAATGTGTAGATAGTTTCGCAATGATGCAAAGAATGAAACCCCCACATCCATTTACACCAACAATCACTAAAATTACACAACCACAAAATTATGTAGCAACAAAAAACGAAAAGTGGAGTGCGATTTGAACTTGGTAATTTGTGGATGGAATCATAAAATTGTTGATGCTAATAGTTTGTGGAACATAAAAAGGAGCTAAACGAAACCACAAGTTGGATCAAAACACGTAAACGATGTTAAATTCGAATGGAATAGTAACATGGGCACTTGAACAATATGAAATTATGCAAACAAATGTGAATTGATGAATTGGTGATGTAATTAGGTGGTGTTATGGTTCAAATAACTTAGAAATCATCCCAGGAGTGTGCACAAATTTACGGAACTCAAAATGATTAAGAAATGAGTGAGAAATTTAATGGAATAGTAACTAGTGGTGTGTGAAAATGGAGCAAAATTGAGGTTTTGGTGATTTGATGATGGAAACTCAAAATTAAACTTGCAAACAGTTAAAGGAACTTAAAAGTGATGTGTGTGAAGTGGTGGAATGAGAAGAAACTCAAAATTTTAGTAAAAATGCAATGACATGGAGAAATATGAGTGAAATTAGCTCGATTACTACCATTGGTGTTGAATCCAACCTATTCATCTTGTTTTCTCTGAAACAATGATGTATAGAGGTCTTTTGGACACACCAATTCATAGGCCTGGTTCCAACACCTAGATTCGGTAAGGTAAGGTGGGATTCAAGCTCAAAAAGTGGTAGCCAAGGTGGTGGTTTAATGGAAAATGATGATGGACATTATGAAACCATAGACTAAACAAACATTACTGTAGTTTTCATTCATTAAAGCTCAAATCCAGATTACAATACAAAAAAAATGAGTACAAGGAGTTGCCCCGACCTTCCTCTCACTAAGGCTTGAGCTATCCAAGCTTCCAAAGGTAAAAATGGAGTGAAAATGAGTGTTAGAAGGTGGAATTTTGTGTTTGCCCAATGAAGTGGTATGATGGTTCCCAAATACAGTCTCCAATGGTCCAAGAAATATTCAGAATAATCCCTCGGAGGCTACTGGGTTGTCTCCCATGCCACCTCACCAAATCTACCCTAAAACCTCACCTACACTATGTCACCTATCACCAAATGAGCCCAAACTTCAATATGCCCCTATCAGATTTTTGACAATTCCAAGGCCAAAACAAGTCACATTTAGAGTCCTAAAGTGATCCAAATGATTGACTCTTGATTTGGGGTCTGAATGACAAAAGTTAACTCTAAAGTCAACCATGCCACTTTTGCACACTTCATGCTTCGTCATCAACTTGACCTTGCTCCTATGTGAACTTCTAGGCCTTCAAATTTTCAATTAAATCTTACCTAATATGCTTAAATTAGTTATTTTAGAGTGAAAAAATGATCACTTTGACAAGTGTAAAAAATTATAAAGATAAAAATATAACAAATAAAATAATTTGAGTATTTAAGTGGAATGATTTGATATATATATTTTAAAAAAATTTATTATAATATATATATATATATAAATTGTAATTAAACTTGTTTATTAATTTAGTCTCAATTTAGAAAAAGATAAAATTAGACAATTTTAAAAAATATAGATATTAAATTGAAAACAAATTTAAATAAAAAAATGAAATCGATAATTAACGAAAAAAAAGCAAACTAAACCTTCTTAAAATTAGGAGAATAAATTCAACTAATTTAATACTAAATCGATAATTATACCAAAATAAAGTATACAAATGCAGAGGGCGAGTGCGAACAGAGAATGACCCAGCCAACGGCGTGTCAGGCGACGACGACCGACGACGATGGTCACCATGTTGTTGACGGCAAACGCGGGAGACTGCGTGAGAGGGTGAACCGCGAGACTAGAGCCCTAATCTGGTGTGAGAGAGGAAGATGAGAGAGGGTGATCCGCGAGAAGAAGTAGGGGGGCTTAAACACGGGGAGCCCTAATCTGGTGGGTTCGTCTTCCCCATACGACTTCGTTTTCATTGAACTAGTCCGAGTTAACGAGTTGACTCACGATCTTGATAACATTGTTTGCAACCATTAGGGAGCAAGTTGTTTCTGGCACTGATGCTGCTCGGAAGCAAAAGAGTAACTTTGAATGCTTCAAGATTTCTCTTTTTCTCTAGTTTCCCTTGTCTTCATCACATGATCGGCACTTTCTCTCACACCCTTTCCATAGTCACTACCACAAACACAGATGACGCTGAGAGGCACAGCAACGGGACGCAGTTCTTGATTTTCATGAGGCACCTATGCAGGACAGGTCAAGTGAAGAACTTTGATGAAGCTTTGGACTTGTTTCAAAGAATGGCTAGAATGAAGCCTGTGCCTTCTGTGAAGGACTTTACTTTATTGTTGGGTGTTATTGTGAGGTTGAGGCATTACACCACTGCCATATCTTTGGTTAAGCACATGTATTCTGCTCTACGCATAGAACCTGATACCATTACTCTTAATATTGTGATCAACTGTCTTTGCCGCTTAAAGTTGATATCTTTTGGGTTCTCCGTCTTGGGGACCATGTTCAAACTTGGTTTGGAGCCCACTGTGATGACTCTTACCAATCTCATTAATGGGCTTTGTGTGCAAGGCAATGTGGCTCAGGCAGTGGTGTTGGCTGATCATATGGAGAAAATAGGGTATCCATTAGATGTATACACTTATGGGGTGTTGGTTAATGGGTTGTGCAAGACGGGAGACACTTTGGTGGCGGTTCGATGGTTAAGGAAGATGGAGGAAAGGAATTGGAAACCTAATGTGGTAGTTTACAGTAGTGTTATGGATGGTTTGTGCAAGGATGGATTGGTATATGAGGCATTAAATTTGTTCTGTGAAATGGGTGGGAAAGGTGTTTTGCCTAATCTTGTCACTTATACTTGTTTGATTCAAGGTCTCTGTAATTTTGGAAGATGGAAAGAAGTTGGTTCTCTTCTGGATGACATGATGAAAATGGGAATGATGCCGGATGTCCAAACACTCAATATTTTAGTGGATTCTTTCTGCAAAGAAGGAAAAGTAATGCAGGCTAAAAGTGTGATTGGGTTTATGATTATAATGGGTGAGGAACCGGATGTCTTTACATATAATTCACTGATTCACGTTTATTGTTTGCAAAACCAAATGAATGAGGCCATGCGAGTATTTAATGTTATGGTTAACGGGGGCTGTTTACCGGACATTGTAGTCTTCACTTCACTTATCCATGGATGGTGCAAGAACAAAAACATTAACAAGGCTATGTATCTGTTGGAGGAAATGGGTAAGATGGGATATGTACCTGATGTTGTCACTTGGACCACTCTTATAGGTGGGTTTTGTCAAGCAGGTCAACCATTAGCTGCGAAAGATCTGTTTTTTAATATGCATAAACATGGTCAAGTTCCTAATATCCAAACTTGTGCTGTTATGTTGGATGGCCTGTGTAAAGGAAATCTCCTTTCTGAGGCAGTGTCATTGGTTGAGGCAATGGAGAAGAGTAATTTGGATCTTAATATTGTCATTTATACCATTTTGCTTGACGGAATATGCAGTGCCGGGAAATTGAATGCTGCATGGGAACTCTTTTCTAGTTTGCCCGCTAAAGGCTTGCAAATTAATGTTTATACGTATACCATTATGATTAAGGGTCTCTGTAAACAAGGACTGTTAGATAAAGCTGAAGACTTGCTGATGAATATGGAAGATAATGACTGCCTGCCAAATAACTGCACTTACAATGTCTTTGTTCAAGGCTTGCTGACAAAAAAGGAGATTGCAAGGTCAATAAAATACCTTGCAATTATGAGAGACAAGGGTTTTTCGGTGGATGCTGCCACCACAAAAATGATTATCAACTACTTATCTACTAATAAAGGAGACACTGAAATTCAAGAATTTTTGTTTCCAAAAGGGTAGCACACTTGAAGAGTTTCACTACACCTTTATTTAAATCTAACTCAAATTAGGGAAGGCCCAAGGTGAAGTGTGTTTGTGCACTGTCCACATTTCAAGCTCAAGAAATTGTTGTTAAGGGGATTTTAGATAAAATTTTCTTTAGCTCTACTAAACAACTTGAGCTTTTAAAGGGAATTAATCCTTTGACATTTCTATTGGTAAGTTTGTTCATCTCTGCATGCACATTTATTTTGATATATCCTCAAGAGCATACTAAAATAGCTCAGAGTAAATAGACTTCTATGCAATCTAGATATCGAGTAGTATCCTTGCATTTCTTATGGAGTTGTATAGTTCTTTTTACTTGACTATATGTTTTCCTTTATTAAGAGGAAGACTTTAAGCCAAACTCAATCCCACAAAACCGGTTTGTAAGGTGATGTTTGCACCCATTTATATACTTTAAATTGGCCTTATCTTTAGTCGATGTGAGACTTCCAACACACCCCTTCATGCCTAGGTATATACATCTCGAGCATGGGACTTAACATCAATGAATGGTCCAACAGCAGGTGGAACAATATGCCCAACAAACAATAAATCTCACTAAGATAAGTTTTAACCTGACTCTGATATCATATTGAATATAGTGAAAAATAGGTATGATATTAATCTCCCTTGTGTTGTTTCCTTAATTAACAATAGAGGCTATGTTTCTCTAATTAACATAAAACACAATATATCTGACACCTTCAAGTAAGTTTATTGATGAAATTAGAGTAGGATGTATTGTTTTCCCACAACATTAGACATAAATTGTTCAATGTTGCTAGGAAATGATAATTGACAGCTTAAAATTCTGCTACAGGTGAAAGGACATAATAACGTAAGATTCAGTTACCCTATTTTAGGTAATATAACATAAATATAAAATCAATCTAATTGATCATAACATCAATTGATCTTAATATTATTGGTTATTATGTTTCTAGGATTCTAACGGTCTGCATGAAGTTGTTGCTTTATTAATCCTTTAGTATATGGAAAATATAGATTCCCAATGTTTTTGTCTAAACTTTATATGAACTATGTGCTAACGCAGGCTCAAAATTTGTTAAACTTTTATTGCAGGAGCTTGTTCCTTCAAGACTCCTATTTTGCTGAACTGACTATCACTACACATGTCATAAGTAAAACCATTGTTTTCTCTCTCAATTTGAAATAATTTGTTATAAGGAGATATATTTATCCAATTGCTTAACCATTTTAAGAGGACTATATATGATTGCCTTGCATAATACACGTTAAGATATGCATTTTTTATGTCTGAGGTGGTATTTGTGATGACTATTGTTATACAGGTTCGGTAAAGAAGCTTCCTGTTTCACTGACCATCATGCATGATTGTTCAAAATGTAAAGATAATATTGTTGAGGAGCTTGAATCCACACTTTCTCTTATAAAAGTCTCTAGGGGGACCACCAATCTGTCTAATTGAATTCTTAATCCATTCCAAGTTCTTTCTGTTTAGAAAGATGATTGAGAGGTAAATATTTATATTTATATTCATTTTTTTGGGTTTTATTTGTCTAACTCCTTCCGATTTTTATTTTAGGAAAAATTCGTATTCTCTGCAATTTAGTGGACATTATGTATAATAAGGTATATTTTCTAGCAAGTTGAACATGTTTACTACATTTGGTTGTAGGACTGTGAATTACTTTATGTTGCTGAAAGACCAGAGGAACTCAGAATAACAACATTGTTGTGCCACCTATAGCTATTCGACCATCAATTGTAATGGATGAACTTTTGAGGTAGTTCCAGTGTGGCTATATTTTGTATTTTCTCACCTTAATTAACACAATGCTATTCTTTGGTGCATATGTTGAGGGACTAGAGAGCTCTAATGAGATGAAACTTGTATATATACAGTTTCTTTTCGCTCTCTCTGTTTCAGGACAATTCCAGATTTTTCTTTAACTCAAACATCAATTCTTTATAGAAAATGATGATAACTAATGCTTATGGTTTCTGTCTTTATTTATTGTAGACTGAAAATGTCACAACTGAGGCTAAAGAACATAATCCAAGCAAATGCTGTTCCGCGCCAGGAATTACTGTAATCAATTGTTTCATCCAAATATCTGGTATGGTAGGTAGGGCATCTTGAGTGTTAAGATTTCCTTTCTAAAGCTTCAGTTCATGTTAAATATGTTTTTTGTTCTTTAAGTTGCATATATAGATTATATGCTCAGAAAAGGTTTTTAAGCTTTGTCCTTTGCTTTTTAAATATTATTATGCAAATGTGTATTTTAGTTGTAGTTGTCCTTGTTCTGGTACTATCTATAAAGTTTCTATATGCCCTGTGTGTTGGGGATGAATTGCTTTTTGGATAGAGGCACTTTTTGCCTTGATAAAAATGATGCTTCCAATGGAATTTGAATCCTTGCGCCTCAGATAAATTAATCTGATGTAGAGCTCAGTTTAGTAACTGAACTGCATGTCGTTGTTGATTCATTATCTTTTCTATTTTTATAAAATTTGTTTTAACAAGATAATTTCAAGGCTTGCTCTTGTGTAAAGTTATGTTCGAATAATTTATCATTCACATTATTACTTTCTAAGGCAATTCACTTTGGATTTCCTTAACTTTTACTGCAAAATCGAAATACTAACAGACAAATTTTCTTTTCTTTTTTCTCTCCAAAATTTTTATGTCCTACTAAAAGGAAAATATTATATGAATACACTCCCATTTAAATGTGAGTTCCTGTAAGGCTTTCCCATAAAACAAATGTGTTTGATGCCCATAAACTGCTCGTATGAATTGCTACCTCAAATGTTTGAAATCTCACACAAATTACTCAATTTCTCCCACTGGGTCGACCCTAGTGGTGTTGAATTTTCACTTAGTAATGGTTGATATAGTTGATGGTGAACAGGAAGTAACACTTGTTACAATCTTCTTGTCTTGATCCCTTTGGCAGCATGCCAAAGATGGGTTGGTAAAGTGGATTGTTTCACATTGAACAGAGTCTTCTGAGAATACCTCGATCTGCTTCATTTGTGTTTCCTTGCTTTGCTTCATCTGTGTTTCCTTAATTTTTCCCCACAGCAACAGGTACAATCCCCCCACAACCAGCACTGATCCTGTAACACTGCACAGCATTGACACTTGAAATGAAAAAGTTGAAGGTTCACATACAATTGCATAGCTAATTTTGTTGTTTAATTCACCTTCCAAGGTTGGGACATTTATCTGTTACCAAAGGCTCGATAAGGGTCACAATGACCAGCATTAGAGGACTAAAAGCAGACGCAAATAGCGGTCCCTTCCTTCGCACACACCACGCTAAAAGGGTGTAACACACTCCAGAGGCCAAAATTCCCTGCAAAACAAAAAATATAGCTACCAGTTATAGTTTGTAATTTACTTCATTTTAACCATGCAATATTTTGGTTGTATGTGTGTGCTGGTCATGGCAAAGGAGAGTGTTTAGAAAGCACCAAAAACACATATTTAATCAGTTACCGCAGAAACTGCTGTTACAAGCCTAAAGTTCCAACCAAGTTTCCACTGGCTCCAATCTTTCTCCGTAGAGAGCGCAAATAAAACGGATTGGATTGAGGCGGTTGAAGATGTTAAAGCCGCAATTGAATAGTGCCACGGAAACTTCTCGCTCATCTTTGTCTGCGGTTATCTTACAAAACTCAATTTCTGACCAAGTTTAGGCAAACAAGTTGTCTGAATTTGAAGAAATTCTAGGATGTGTTCAAAATTTAAAGGTTTTGGTAATGTTATTAAGAAACACTCTCTTGGTCTGTGCAGACTCATTTGATTATTGATCCTAAAAGTAACTGTTCCAAAATCTTTAGATCTGTATTAGTATCATAATACTTTGTACTTTGTAACACTTTTTGTAAAATCTTCAGAAAGTTATTGAAGGCAATTTTGAGTTGAACCTGGATTATCAACCACACTGAGTAAGTCAAAGCGGCTCCAAAGGCTAGTATGCAGCCCCACAATGGAGAACCTGTGGGGGCACCATGTGGTGATGGTGCATGATGCAACAAGCCAATATGTGATGACCAGAGGCATAGCTTTCTTCCTTTGTAGAAAGTGAGGATCATGGCACCACCAATTCCTGTTAAAGTTCCCACCAACTTGGCCATTCCACCTGCTGTTCTAAGATTTGACTTCTCAAGTCTGCATAATTCAAATGTCAAACTTTTCTAATCGTTAAAATTTGTTCAAAATTGAAAATCACCATTGAAAAACATTAAAGAACTTGAATTCGGTGAGTATGTTATTTGTACTGATTTCTGATTATTTTTTCTTTTTTAGATTTTTCACAGTATAGTCTGCAAAATAAATATATATAATCTTTTTTAAAAATTTTTCTTTTGAAAACCCTGATCTAAAAGTTTATTGTTTGATATGCAAGGTTACATGGAGCGTACCCGAGAGAAACAGACATAAGGTAGGTGACACCAGGGATGAGATTCAACATGGCTGTAACATATACTGCAGATGTCAACGCCAACGATTTAACGTACAGACCTTGTAGTAAGGATCCCCTGAAAATTTTTAAATCACAATCTTACACATTTTGGTTAAATTCTATATTAAATGAATTAGGGCATTAGAAATTTTACCCAAATAAGCCACAGAGAAAACCTAGGAAGACAACTTGCCCAGTAACATATTGCAGATGTTTCCTGGTCAAACACGTACCAAGATTAAAGTAGATAGATTCAAATTAACATTAGCTTTTACTAATAAAGTTATGTTATATGTGCATGGGAACTGAAACTAACTGTTTTTGTTTCATAACAATTTAAGGGGAAACTTATAAGAGAAACACCTTTCAACGATGAGAGCAAGGGGAACAATGAAGGCAGTAGCAAAGATGAATCGGTAGGCAACAAGAATACTTAAGCTCATTCCATCATCTGCTACTATCTTTAACATGATATTCACCACTGCATATAGAGTCTGGAGCAGTATCATTAACAGTACAGGCTTCACATTACCTATGGCTTCAACTTTGTATAAATCATCCATCCTGCAGCACCTATGACCAAAATGCAAATCCTAGCTTCCCAAAGTATAGAATACTTGGTGAAGCAATGCAGCATGAATAAGAACAAGAAGCATCAGCTTCTGATCCCACTTTTGTTTTGACAATACTAAACTTTGGCTAGTGTTATTGGAATTAAATAATGGGTAACAGCTCTGTGAACTTCTTTTGTGTGCAGAATATATGTATATAAGAAAAATGCCCCTTTGCCATATCATGCAGACATGCAGTTTAGACTTGATAAGGAGACAAAATGAGTTCAACTTGTGCGAGTTTTTATTTGTTTTTGGTCCCTTCCTTTACATTTTTCGATCTTTTATAAATTTTTTATATTTTCTTTTTTAATATCTTTATTTTCCAACACCTATAGGTTGCGTTTTACATAAGGAGAAACCTGATGAAGTATGGTTGCCTCCGAAAGGTCTGCAGGCGAGAGTCGTTGAAGTTATAACCACTCTCAATACGTGTTGATGTAGAGTGAATGTACGTAAAATTCACTTAGACCATGAACTACATAAAATAAAGGAAACGATAACAGTGAAAACTCAAAGAACAACTAGAAGATTAATAAAGGTGAACAAGAAAAACTCACACAGAAGATTAACGGGTACAAGACACCTTCATATGAAGAGACATAGACCACATTATAATTCAAATTCTCGCAATTAATAGGTAGTTTGGTTGCAATTTCGTTTTCCTTCGCTGATAACAGACCAACACTGGTTTAATCCATTTTATTATGTTTTTGATGCTTAAATCCATATTTCTTCATTGTATTACCTTAGTTTACTTGTACGAACATAACTTGCATAGTTAATTTCGGTTCTGCATGTTAAATCAGATTTTCCTAAATTTAGGAGATAGATTTTGTAGTTTAGGTAATTCTGCTATTTTTAGGATTTTAATTCTGCAATCCTTCTTTGAAGTAATTTTCTGTTCTAGGCTTCAATTAGCATGATTCTAAATCACTATGCATACTCCACTCATGATTTCATCCATTCTATTGCATCAATCCGTTGTGTATTATCCGTTTTGCATCAAAATGCAAAACTGGTTTTCATACAATGGAATAATACTGTTTTATTTGGTTCACATCCTCAAACACCTTTTTATTGTATTTGACCTGAATTTGTTACCCAGCTCTCCTAAAAAATTGATATATTAAGGTTCATATTTTCAATTGTAAATTTTTATTTTGATAAAATAGTTGTATAATTTTTATTTTATTTATTTATCTTTGTATCTAATACAATAAACTCATATGTATATATTATTTAAGGTATTAGAATTGAATAAGTGTTTTTTACAATCGAGATAAATGAAAAGAAACAGTGTAATATTATATTAAATTTTCATATGTATAGACTCAGATCAAACATGTAATCTTTTTTATTTTTCTTATTAAATCTATTAATTTATAAATTTATATTATTTTTTTTTCTGTTTTAGAAACATCTTAATTATTTAGCACAAAAGTATGGGTCGACCATTGAATGCAGAGGGTCTGACGACATTAAAACATTGTGTCATTTGATATAATGATTTATTGGTCGGTCTCTCCAAAGGCATTGAGAAGCTCAATTTCTCCTTTATGTAGCATTTACAAAACCACATGATAGAATGTACAAAAACCAAGGCAATCCAGAACATCTATCCCACATTTCTCTTCATTAATTCACCACCTAACTCTACACAACAGAACTATAAAAATGTAAGTTTCTCTTCTCATATAATATGGTTAAAGCACTTGTGAAACCCCATATAAGAAAAACACCATATTCATAAACAAGAGAATGCTGCATAAGTTGAAAGCATACATTCTAATGGTGGTTGTGCAGATTGCATATGCAGCTGTTAACGTCATCTACAAGCTAGCCATAAACGATGGCATGAGCATGAGGGTGGTCACGGCCTATCGTCTCCTTTTTGCTTCGCTTTTCACTATTCCCGTTGCTCTTATCTATGATAGGTTCTTCGTTACTTTGCCTTTTCTTTCTTTTTCCAATTACACCATTTACTCTCTCCTAACATCATCATCAATGTTAAATAACAACACATCTTAGAATGTTTTGTTATCAGAAAGACGAGGTCAAAGATTACTTGGAAGGTGCTTTTCTTGGGATTCCTGTGTGGATTGTTTGGGTATACTACTGAATTCTTCATATAAGTGATTTCACTTTCATATATTATACAAACGATGCTGATATATATGATTATTTATTTATTTATTTATTTCAGAGGAAGTTTATTCAGTAACTCTTACCTTGTTGCGATGGATTTAACATCAGCATCGTTTATGTTGGCTATGATCAATCTTACTCCTGCCATTACCTTCATTATGGCCTTATCCTGCGGGTATACTCCTACCTATCTTCTTCTCAGATTTTCGTACTATTTTAATACAAAGTATTCATACAATAAAGATGAATATTACATAAGAATCATATTATAAATCTCCAAGTATTAAAACGTCCAAAAGCAGACTAATTAAAATGAATTAACATATTCTAAAAGATACAACAATTTTGAAGTAAATAACACCCCCAAAGTAAGTTTTAGATTTTGATACACATTGGTTCAAATGTCTGCATAAAATTTTATACTATAGTAATTACTATATGTTTACTTTAGCCAAATTAACTTTTGATTTGTTATATATAGATTGGAAAAGTTAAATTTGAAAGTAGCAGAAGGGAGGGCGAAGGTGATAGGCACCATAATTGGAATTAGTGGGGCAATGTTGGTGACCTTTGTGAAAGGCACAGAAATTAATATTTGTTCCTTCAAAATCAACCTTATGCATACACATCACAACCCATCATCACCCCATCAGTTTCGAAATAAATTGTTGGGAGTTCCATTGGCCATTCTCAGCTGCTGCAGTTATTCTCTGTGGTATATACTACAGGTAATATAATCTTGTTTTTTTTATCAGTTATTATCAACAAAAAAAGTCACAGTTATTTTTTGGTCATTTTAGACAACATGAACTTCGAAAATGATCGACATGTTTATGCTGTTTGAGTAGTGTTAATTAGTTTTTTTGTGATGCGTGGTGATAAGGCTAAATTGAATGAAGAATACCCAAATTCAAATTCAAGCACAGCTATAATGAACACAATGGGAGCACTGCAGGCCACCATTTTCACTCTGTGTGTCGATAGGGATTGGAAGCAGTGGAAGCTGGGTTTCAATATCAGGCTTCTAACTGCAGCTTATTCGGTATGATCCTAATTTACAATTTCATATTCTAACTATAAAACTCTCATTTTTGAGAACTTATCCAATGAAAAAAAATGAGATAAGTGAGAAATGAAGTGTTTACGCAGGGAATTGTGGCCTCTGGAATAATGGTTGTGATCATTGCGTGGTGCATAAAGAAGAGAGGTCCTCTATTTGTGTCTATTTTCAGTCCTCTACAGCTTGTGCTGGTGGATATAGCTGCATATTTTATGTTAGATGAGAAATTATATTTAGGAAGGTATTTTCTAAATCTTAGTCTTAGTTTTACGTAAACAATTATGATTTGGTATGATTAATCTTATTTGGTTAAGTTGAACAGTGTAGTTGGAGCAGTGATGATCGTGTGCGGTTTATACGTGGTGCTTTGGGGTAAAGCCCAAGAATTGAAAAAGAAGAAGTCTGAATTAGTGTCATTAGAAAACACGACCAGAGGAGAGTTCGAAAATGTTGAGGTTGTAAGCTCAGCACCTAGGTCACAACAACCATGAATGTTGCTCTTCACATCAGAGACTACTTACAGAAAATACGAAGAACAACTTATTTTGTTCTTTTCTGTTGGGAGAAATGCACACTCTGTTTAGATGGTGATATATAGAGCAAGTTCTTTTCTTCAGGAATTGCTTGTGTCTTGTTTTTTGATTGATACCTTTTGTAATTGATTAAAGTATTCAACTTAAAACAGTTAATATTAATTAAAAGTTTTTAACGCACCCAGTTGAGATTTTTTTGAAAAGGGTCATATTATTATATTTATTAATTTTTTCCATTCCATTTTTGTTTTTTGTTTTGTTCTCGTTGATCTTTTTAGTTCTCTCTAAATTATATCTTGTATTTATGGTGTTTATCTTATATTAGTTCTTTGACACATGTATATATAGGTAGGCACAGAAACACATAAAACATATTTATTGTAGGATGGTGGTAGTTTGACACCAATATTATCATTTGACACTTCTATAAATTAATATTTTATTCAAATAATAATATTTTATTAAGAAAAGTTAATGTCAAATAATAGTTATTTGAGAATGACGGTGTCAAAGTAACTTTTTCCTTTATTGTATGCTTTTTCAAGTAAAGACGTACGATAGCACATCAAGTATTATATAAAAAGAATATAAAAAATAGAACAAACAAGTAAAATAAGATTAAATATATTAAAAATCTATTATGATAAAACTTTTTAAGAAAAATTCATATATTTATTTTTCATATATTATTCAACTTTCTACTTTTTGTCAAAATTTTTTAACATTAGATACTTAACAAAAGATGATAATGGGAATTGTTCCAACATAGTAAAAAAAGGTTATTTTTCGAATCTAGGCAAATCTGCCTCCAAACCTATGAATCTCGGTAAATTTGAAAAAAATTTCAAAATTTGGCAAGTTGTGTATTCTCCACATGATTTCATTTGAAGAAATTGTGCTCCTCCTAGAATATTTTCCTTGGGTCAATTGGTCAGCTTTGAAGTCGTGAGGGCCCAAGACAACTTTCATTACAAAGTTGATGTAATCGATTACAAAAATGTATGAAGTGCACCTGGGTTTTTGTAATCGATTACAAAGTCTATGTAATCGATTATCAACCAATTTTGGATGTTGGGTGCATTAAATAGTGACAAATCTTGTGTTTCTCAATGTCCCTTCTTGCTCTTGAATCGTGTAAAGACATAGAAAATGGATTTTTAGAAGTGATAGTGGTCTAAAAATAGTCAGACTCAATTATTTTAATATTAAAAGGTTTTAGAATAAATAGAATTGTTATATAAGAATTTTATCATTTTAAAACATAATATCTCTTTAGAAATCACTTTTCTAGAGTTCTCTAACTTCTCTTTAAGAATTCTTCCTCTTTGGTAATCTAATTGAAGAACTGAGACCGTAAAAGTGATCCTCGCGGAGAGTTCTTCAATTTGGATCGATCATTTTATCTGTTCGTGTAAGTTAGTTTTCTACCCCTTTTCTCGGTCCAATATGTTTTGCCCTTGCATGCAGTCTTTCTTTCGGTTGCATGTGTCATTTAAATCATCAGTATGAGTCTCCACTAATAAGTGATCATAACGGTATGTCCTAATCATTTTTGTGATATTTCTATATGTAGACACAACATCTTGTGGAGTTAGAGGTGTATGACGTTTATATAGTTGTCTAAGTTGGATAACATGTAAGGGAAACTAATTGCATTATTTTTAAGTTACAAACATGTTAGAATTATTATTTGTATGAGTGTACTGTGATTTTGCCGTTGTATCTGAGTTACATAATGATATGTGATATGTGAAACTATGGGATTTAGGTTTAATTATGCTTGTTTAGAAATGTTTGATGTTTTAGTATTACATTAAGATCAATTGACATTGATGTTTGTGATAAATTTGAGTTTGGTATGTGCTTAACATATGTGAAGGTTCATGGGTTGCTTAAACTTGATTGGGAATGCACAATTACACAGAATCATATTTTGCAGAATTATGTAAACTCGTTGGGCGAATTCAAAGTCTGAGGCTCACTGACTTGGGAGTTGCTGAGCGAGCATTTACTCGTTGGGCAAATTATTGAAGGATGTTTCCTCCTAGAGTCCTAGTGATACACTCCTTAGGCGAGTCATCTGGTTGCTGGTCGAAAGGACATTTGTGCACTTTCATCCAACGAGAAAATGTGTTTGCTGAGCAAGTAGATCAAAACCTGAGTAATTGTTGGTTGATAATTTTAGAATCTTTGTAACTTTTATGAATGAGTGATTGAGAAATGATTGATTATTGAGAATTGTTGATACTAATTTAAGGAGAATTAGTAGTGAATTGTTGTAGTGCATGCATTGATGTACTGTTAGAAGTTATCCTGACACTCTAATAACCATTCAAATTCTCAAGTAGAGAAGAATATGGTATGTGGTGAGAGGAGCAGGAGGTCCTAGTCTAAGGGTTTTACCTTAACCAAAGGCGTTAACGGACTAACCTTGTGTGTGGGAATGTTTACCGCTTTGCAGAGTATCAGATGCCATCACAAGTCACTACGCTAAAATTGTCAATAGAGAGCGCTTTTTTTGTTCATGGACAATGCTTTTTAGGCACTCTCTAATGGAGTGATGTCTATTAATTGAGAGGGCTTGCAAAAAGCGCTATCTAATGATTTTCAATAGATAATGCTTCTTCGAATACGCGCTGTCTATCTACACGTCAATATATGACACTTATCCAAATAAGTTCTCTCTATCTGCATGTCAATAGAAAGCGCTTCTCCAAATAAATGCTCTCTATCTACACGTTAATAAAAAACGCTTTAATTAACAAACATTGTCTATTTGATGCGTTTTTTTTATAATTTATTTTATTTTCATTCATTTAAACAAATGTGTTTTACAATACGCAGTGCTTTGAACAAAAAACGCTCTGTATATTTTATAATATAGCTTACTTCTATTGGAATTGTTCCTCCTTCATAATATGTGATAATTTCCTTCATATAGCAACAAATGTAATACCTACAATCATTGTCGTTGGCCTGTTTTGGACATTAGAAAACCAAAAGTACAAAACATGAATATAATTGGTATTAACAACATTCATTGATTTTCAAATAAATAATTGTAACTACCTTAATTGTTGTCCACTTGATATTGCTTAACTTAGCCTTTGAAACCTTATATCCTCTTTGAGCTCGGTAGGTTTGTATAACCTAGTTAATAAATAAAAATAAAGCATGTAAGTAAAAAAAAAAAATACAACTACAAGTATACATATATGTGAATTACATGTATATTCTTACATGTCAAAAAACTTCTTCAAATCTTGCCTCATATTAATGTCATTGTGTAATGGGTCAAGATAATAAATTATCTCTATCTTAATATTGATTGCGAGCAAGTCCCAATGTTGGCTACAATTCGAAAAAATCAACAAAATTAGATTATGTGCATCTAACTGAAAATAATATATTGTTCATAAAGTTGGAAAAAAAAGTATTACCTTGTAATGATAGGTGCAACAACAAACTTATTAATCATCCCATTATCAAGAAAAATATTGACTATTTTTTACATTCTCTCTTTCATAGGTATCTCATGTGCTGTTATTTGGGATGATAAAAAAAAGAACTTCTTGTCATTTGGTTTAATAAAAGTTTGATATAGGTACCTTATGAAAGAAAAATATAAGAATACATTAGTAATATCATACATAAGAGCTACTAATCAAAGAATAAAGTTAATGATAAAAAGTAGTATTATGTACCCGATATATATAGAGATTGTAGATGCACCTAGCCATGCATAGTCAATAACTTCTCCAATAATTTATGCATTAACAATCTCTTTATGTTCATCTAGTCCAAATATGACTTTCTCCATTTCTATTGGAGAAAGTGACTTTGTAGGCTTTAGTTTCATGTATAAAACATATAAAGTTAGGATAGACTCCATTCTTTATAGGATAGAATAACTTTGCTCACTCACGCAAACAAAATAGTATGCAAGTTCACTCCAAAGCTTCGTAAATTCCAATTAACCCATTGCTTGTGCACCTCGTGAATTGCATTTCGAATAGAAAAATTCATAAAAATGTGCACCCTAAACCTCATAAATATCAATAATCTCAACAAGGGAGGCATATGACAAGTTCAATCGCGTTCACTCCTTTTCACCCTTTCCCCTTACAAAAACATACTCAATAAAAAATTTCTCAGCAATAGAAATCACACTAGATGATTACGAAACATTACCTGTATCAAGTGCGACATAGATGTAGACAAAAAGCACAAGTGCAGAATGAGTCTTGGACACTGAGTGCGGAACGAGTGCGAAATGAGCGCGAAACGAGTGCGGAACAAGTGCAAAGTGTGGAACGAAAAGCACAAGTGAGGGTGCTGATGAAGAAAGGAATGCGAGGGTGCCATTTTTTTAATTAAAGTAGCAGAACAATAGACAACGCTTTTTAATTACATGCTCTCTATTAGTATCCCAGTACATAACACTCATCTCTACAAGCTCTCTCTTTTGATTTACTAAATTTTTTAAAGAAAAAAAAAATTAAAGATAGATAACGCTTATTAAAAAACATGTTGTCTATGTGAAGCCAATAGATAACACATTTTGTGTTTCTATAGAGAGCGCTTTTTTAATTAAGCGTTCTTTAAAGTGCGTTGTCTATTGATAATTTGGGCGTAGTGAGTGCAAACTTACCAGGGTCCAACATCAACACATGTATGAAACATGATGATTTATTATGTATGACTTAATTATTTGTATTTTGTAATGATTAAATCTTTTATTACAATAGCTTACCCTTCTTCTGTGTTTTGTCTTGTGTTGTTTGTCTTTTTTTTTTGTGATGATCACCTATTCAGTGAGAGTAGATATGGTTGCAGTTTCAGAGACACCCCTGAAGGATAAGAAGTCATCGGTTAACTTAGTGGAGTGTTTCATTGGAAGCTATTGTAAGTGATTAGTCTGCGTGTAGAGCTAGAATTGGTGTTTAGTTGGTTTGTATAAATGTTATATTTTTATAGCCTTATCTTTTGTAAGACTGCATTAATATACTTCATCCTATTTTATTAGTTTTAAAGCTGCTAAAATTGGGATGTTCCAAATCGACTTTAATATCTTGGGAGAACTTTTCTCCTCGTAGAGCATAACCTTGTTTTCCTCCACCACAAATGCTTTCTTTTAACTTATTTAACATGCTCAAAATAGAGATTAGAGGTAAAACAAACATAAAACAACTAAAACACAAAGTAATACAACATACACTAAACTTGAGAATATAACAAGATAAAAGTTAGGTAATATAGTTCATTTATTCATGACAATAAACACACAAAAAAGAGGTAAAAATGGACGTTACCAATGCAAAAGAGATATTCTGCATGACATAATTAAAGGTATGGGCTTGGATCACAAATAGATATCCAAAGACAAATTTTATGTACTCAAATTGGTATATTCCCATAACATGCATAAAATCCTTAGCCTAATAATCAAATGCATAGAAGATAAGGTGATAGAGGAAAAAACCCAGCTTAGTAAGGGTGTGGTGCAAAGTAGTTTGAATGGTAGCAGGTTTCAATGTTGTTGGAAATTGCCTGGGAGATATTGCATTCTTAACAAGGTTGCAAACCTCCCTTTTCTTCTTTGCTTTTAAGCTTTTGTAGGGTTAGAATGATCTAGTCAAGGCAGCTTGAACCTGCAACTTGCACTCAAAATATTTTCTTAGATAAAGGAAGTTACCACAATTGAGGATACTAGGGGTGTGCTGTTGAACCTGCAGTCAGGGAGTATGTCAATTGAGAATCTACTCATCCATGATCAAACAAACAAGTGTAAAAGGTAAGACAAATGGTGAACTATTTCGTTGGTCCATAAGTTACTTGGAGACCAAATAGTAGATGAATATAATAAAGACTTCCATGTCTTATGAATGGTAGACAGATGGGAATTTTAAATTATATGTAATTGTTTCTTGATAACTTATCTTTTTATTTTACAAGAAATGTATGTATATACATTGTAAAAGGGTTTGAGCTTCCCAAAAGCTCTATTAGTAATACATAATCAATATTGCTTATAGAAAAAGAAAAAAAACCTCTTAATTGTTAAACAATGTAACCATATGAAGAGCAATGAACTAAAAATGGTGTTTGTTTAGGATCAAAGTAATGAGTTTGTTTTAGATGAAATTGCAAACTTATAATATTTTGCAACAAAGCGAATCACCCTTTTGAGAGGAATAATAAGTTAGGATGCAAAAGAGAAATTCACTCTCATTTGAGGCTGCATCACATTGCTTGCATCACCAAACACCCATTTGCACCCTTTCACTCTCGGCCACAAACTCACTCTTCTAGAATGGCTCAAACATATGGTTATGGCTTTGTTATGATTCAAGTTTTACTCCAAGTGAAAAGTAATTTCTATATCTGATGTAAAAATTTATCTAACCACTTCAAATAATCTAAAAGTAAAAAACTTGTGGCAGTGGTTTCTTCATTTTAATTGTACACCATTTCTCATATATAATTTCTTTATTTTTCGTTGAGATGATTTTTATTATTTTTCTGTTTGCTATTTTATTCACCTAATCTGTTAACTAATACCACTCAGATGCTTCACAGCTAGCCATGTATACTATTCACACAACACTACATGTGGGCAGAATTTCACATTTCTCTTTCTAGTTTTATATATTATACTATTTGCCAATATATGAATTTACATCATTTTCGAAAATTAATTTAGGACCAAATCAAATATACACCTATTGTTATTTTTATTGCTAACCCATTCACGTTTTTATATATATATATATATATATATATATATATATATATATATATATATATAAAAAAACCCCTTTTCAAGCTATTAATTAAGAATGAAACCAATTTGTCTCAATTACTAGACTTTTTTTTCTATTATTTTTTTTAAATATATGTAATTTATAAATTATGGTTTCTTATAGCACATTTATATAAATTAAAATGATATAACATACACTTAAATACAAAAGTTATTTAAATATGTACTAACTTTTATAATTCATTCTTTTTATATATTTAAAATATTTATATCCGTTACCACTAAAACATATATTTTGTAATAAAGTCTACAAAATAATTTATAAATATATTAAAAAGGGCAATAATATAAAATAATTGTAAAATATAAACTTAATATAGATTGACAACACACTTATTTATTATAATTTTGTAGAGCTTATTTGCATAAACATTTTTTTAAACGAAAATTAAAAAAAGAATTATCTTTCAGTTACAATTTACTTAAAAATTAAATTTTATACAAGTTAATATGACTGAGCGTTCATAAATTAGATTATACTTAAACTGATTTTAATCTATTTTTTTTCTTTTTCTAAAAGTATTTACGAATAAATTAGTATATATACTCATATAATTTTGTCAATAATCTTGAATTTTAAACAATTAAGTAATTGAGCTAAGTATTTAGAGAGAAAAAAAAAAAAAGAATTGAGTGTCTTTATTGTTAACTACAAAGTTGTCTTCATAGTCCAAAAGATACCAAAATGGTTTGGACATGGTTACCAAAGTAGTTATTATTATGCAATGCTCCTACTGATTTTTGGCAATAATTTCCATTCTTCTTTTTCTTTTTCTTTTTTCTTTTTCTCCTTTCCTCTACAATCCATGTTCCATCCTGATCAAAGAGAAAAGGCGTGGAGCACGATTAACGGCTAAAATTAGCGCCGCCTTAGGTTTAGGTCAAGTCTTCAAAGCAAGGGTTAGGCCCATTTCTCATATTTATTTTCATATCAAACATTTTTGGACAAATTATTTTACAAGTGTAAATTGTTAATATTTATATTAAAAATTAATTTAATAATAAAAAAACTATTCCATTACAGACTTTTATTTTCAAATTCCTAATATAACTTTTTCGTTAGTCTATTTAAAGTGAAAGTTGATATAGACTTTAATATATTTTCAATCTCTCAAATGTAAATAAATTTCTTATATTTACTTCCAACTTTAAAATGCTTTTAGTTTTGATGTAAAAAGTTTGTTCCAATATTTATTTTTGTTTATGTTATAAATTATTTATATTACAATCTATTTTGAATTTGCATTTCATGTTATCACTTTTTTTTTTTTAAGTTTGTCTTTTAATGATTTTAGGCCGAAAGGTTTGGAGTAAACAAAAGTAAAACGTACTTTTTGTCAAATTACATGGAATATATATATATATATATATATATATATATATATATATATATATATATATTCTCTTACTTCCAATTTTAATTGTATCATGAACAATTCTTTATTAATTCTTTTATTCCCAGTGAACAGTATGGTATATTTGTTCATTAAATGGGTGTCAAAAATTTCAAAAATAAATATTACAATAATTAACTGTAAAATTTGACATGTCAAACAGTAATAATGTTAAGTTTAATTACAGAAATTATATTCGTTACCTTTAGATACGCATTTAGTCATTAAATTGGTTCCTGAATATGCTTTTGTTCTGTTAGTACCTGATTAATTGAACTATAAAAAATGCAACTTAATTTAAGCATGACTTCTTTTATTCAGTGACTGGTTATACCATTGATGAAGTAGTTTGACTATTCAGTAATATTGGATAAATACAAGTGTGGTTGATTTTCTACATACATACACATATATAAATGCACTACTTGGGCAAATTAGAACACACATGTCTCCATATTTTTTCTCTATTTTCTTCTTCAATCTCAACCAAACTTGATTTCAGCTTGTGCAAAGATGAAGAACCTAGTACAAGACTTAAAGCCTGTGGTGCTGATGGTATTGGTTCAAATTGCATATTCTTCTGTGAATGTGCTCTATAAGCTCGCCATAAATGATGGAATGAGCATTAGGATTGTCACTGCATATCGTCTTATTTTTGCAGTAGCTTTCACTTTTTCTCTTGCTCTTATTTTCGAAAGGTTCATTCTCAACGCTCATGCTTCTTTTCTTCATTTTAAGCACTTACAACACCACTTCAATTACAAGAACAACATGATTCCATTTTCTTACTTTCTTTTTTTCACATTTTTAAAACAGAAAGAACAGACCAAAGTTGACATGGAGGGTGCTTTTCATGTCATTTTTTAGTGGCCTATTTGGGTATGTATCTATCTATATCTATATGTATGCATGTATGTATATGGTTCATTTAAACTTTATCCATATATTTATTTATGTCTGTCATTGTGAAACAATATATAGTGCAAGTTTATTGCATAATCTGTTCCTGGAGGCCTTGGATTTGGTGTCTGCAACATTCGCTACAGCAATTTATAATCTTGTTCCTGCAGTCACTTTTATTTTGGCTATCTCGTGCAGGTACGTAATCACCAGTTATATCCATTATATGATAGTTTTTTCTTCTATTTCTATTTGAATGTGTTATGAGTATAATAGAAGAATTTATAGACCATATATTTAGGGAGAGAGACAGTGCTATAGCCATCATTACAAAAATTGCAATCAGAATCCATGATGAGTTTAGTGACTTAAATCTGGTTCACTAACTCCAAAAGTGCTGTTACGTGACTTCTTATAATTGATAAACCTTTATTTTTAGTTGCAGTGGAGGACGCACATAACTTGTGTATATAAACTTCTTGAATGTCAACTTCAAAGACACGACGTGATAGTAATTAAAAGTTATTTTATATCTTTATTTAGACCTATACTAACAACCATAAATAAATAACATGTAAATTTATAGGTATAAAATGACAGACCTGTGTCATGCACGCACACACCATGAACTCAATATAAAAATGTTTTTATAAAACTAAAAGCATCTTTAATTAATTAGAGTTAACCTAATCTACTTATTTCATTCTTATTGTAGTCTTTTTCAGTTTTAGTTCTTAACTATATGATAAAACTAAATACTAGTCTTTACACAGTTTTTCCTCTACAAGAAAAAAGCAAATTTATTCACGGTCAAAATTTATTGATATAAATCAAAATTACGTATAAATTACCCACAATAAAAAATTTATTGGTTAAATATTTGTCGATTGATAAATTTAAAAAATAGAAATCTATTACTAATAGATTTACTAAATTTTTTTACCATAATATAATCAAAGTTTAAAGCATAGATTTGGCATCCATTTTCAACATAAATATGTGTTACTAATAATAAATATTACAAATTACAAACAAATTTTATTAACATATTTATAATTGATGGATATTTTTATTGATATAAAAATTCTAATTTATAGATGAACTTTATTAAGGAATCTATTACCAATTAACTATTTAATCGATAAATAAAATTTTAAAATTTATCAATAAAATTCGTGAACAAATTTTAATTTATCAATAATTTTATTTTTGGTCACTAAAATTTTATCGATAATTTAACATTTTATTTTCTAGTGTTTAGAAAGGTTTAGATTTTACCCGGTGAGAAAATACTGAGTATATATGTTAATTAGAGTACTTATGTTTCATGCATATGTGTGTGGGATTGAATTTTACAATAAATTTTCTTTTAAAGGTGATAAATTTGAAGTAAAGAAAATGATAGAGACAAAATAGGTAATTTAATCTAGTATAGAATTAACATCGGTGAGCTTGGTTGGTCGGATTAATTTCTTAAATTTTGGTAGGTTGGAAAAGTTGAATATGAGAAGCACAGCAGGGAAGGCGAAGGTGGTGGGAACGATAATAGGAATTGGAGGGTCAATGTTGCTGACATTTTTCAAAGGGCAAGAAATTGATGTTAAGAGTTTCCACACTGCTCTTCTGCATAAAAATAATCATTCATTAACTCTGCATAATACTGACTCTAGCCATAGATTTCTGGGTGCTTTGTGTGGTTTTGGAAGCTGCTTCAGTTTTGCATTATGGCTCATCATTCAGGTACATATTCGTATTTTTCCATATATATATATTTGAAAATTGTGAGTTTGATTTCATATTTTGTTGAAACAGTCTAAGATAAACAAAGAATACCCAAGTCATCACTCAAGTACTGCGTTGATGTCCTTAATGGCTGCAATACAAGCCACAGCCTTTGCCCTTTATGTTGAAAAAGACTGGAACCAGTGGAAGTTATGTTCCAGTATTAGGATTCTAACTGTGCTTTATACGGTATAATTGCATAACATTTATATGCCACTAGATAAGAACAATGATCACTAATTTTGAATGAAAATGTTTTGTAGGGAATCGTGGCCTCTGGATTAGTGGTTATTGCCATTGCATGGTGTGTAAAAATGAGAGGTCCAATGTTTGTATCTGTTTTCAACCCTCTCATGCTCCTGCTCGTGGCTGTCGCTGATAGCTTGATGTTAGGTGAAAACTTATATGTAGGAAGGTATAATATAAATCAATTAATTAAAAGTAATGATTTTTTTTTTCTTAAAAAAGTCTCTCTTTCTCATGAAAAGCTATTGTTTTTCCCTTGATTCTTTTCACTGATTCACATTCTCCTTTCTTTCGTTCATAGTTTATCCATGGTTGCACTAAAAAGTTTTGCTTTAGAAGTTTTTGTTTTTTGGGTAAGTAGACTAATGACCTGAACTTTTTTGTGCATAATGTTAGTGTGATCGGAGGCGTGCTGATTGTGTGTGGCTTGTACATGTTTCTGTGGGGTAAAAGCAAAGAAGAGAAAAAGGGGAATAAGACAGTGTCGTCAGAAATCACCCAGAAACATGAAGCAACCGAAGTAGTTGTCATGTCCACTACAACAAATAATGAGAATAGTGACTGCATTAGCAGTACCAAACCCAATTGCAAAAGTAACATAGTTGCCAATGTTTCTTGACTATTCAAGGAAAATGGACACAATCACACGACATTGAAAATTACCAGCTAGAACCAAGACATGGTTTCAGGGAAAGTTCCAACTTATAAAGCTCTTCCTTTACTCGTCATGTATACTGACCATAATATATGTGTGTATTTTTCTAAGTCATTGTTCACTTTGAGTGTTTATTGTCACAACTGAAACGTAAAGTTGTCAATTGCCATAAAGTTTTCCACAAATTTAGTGTTTAAAAGCACTTGACATTAGAGTTTCAGTTAACTCACTAATTGATGTAGTTTATATCCGTCTTAATAAGTTTTGCAAATTTTCTCAGATGATCCATCCTTTTAATATATATAATGATGGAACTAAGACAAAAATTCCTGGAGACAAATTATATTTTTTATATATAAATTAATTTTTTTAATTAAAAAAAACTTTTCATTTCCTCTTATCATTTTCTCTCTTCAAAACACACAAATGCAAAAGAATATGACAATAATATATGTAAAAGTGAAATATAAAATAATCAAATGATTTATTAAAAAAACAAAAGTTACTTTTGGTCGGCGTACAACTCTAGGCTCTTTCAATAGAATGAAAACCAATAATTTTTTAGATAAATTTGATCAGTGGCGGATCTTGACCAAAAGTGTCGGAGGGGCCAAAATAATATAATTTTAAGATCATTAGATTCGATGATTAGTATAATGCTTCAAAAAATGACTTCTCTAACTGAACATTGTTTATCATTAATATAATGTTTCAAAACATGTGAAAAGGTAGAATCTATCTTGTTTTAGTCAATAATTTCATTTTCATTACTCTTAAATGATTAATTTATTCTTCCATTCTTTATCAATATACCTTTTTTGTAAATAATACTAAAAAATAATTGATCATAATCTAATAAAAAATTAAGACACGTAACTATTAAAAGAAAAATATATTCATTATTATTAATACATAATACATTATTTTTTTTTCTATATTCATAAAAAAATGAATATACAAAAAGCTCATGAGATAAAAAAAATAATGTGTTCATCATCAAGTAAGACAAGAGACGGGAAATGAAGAGGATAAATGAAAAATATAATGAGTTTATGTCTAACTTTTTTTTCTTTAAAAACAAAAGGATGACATATGAGAGTGATAAATTATTACAATTTGTGAAAAATTAAAAAGACAATGAAAAGGAAAATAAAAATTATGTTAATAACTATTTGGTTTAATTACTTTTTTGATTCATGTTTTCCTTTAAAAATTGGTCCTCAATTTTTTTTTAATCTCAATTTGATCTCGATTTTTGAAAAACTGATGTAATTCAATCTTTTATGATAAATTTCGCTAAATTCTTTGAAACAGGTCAATGATTTGTTCATTAAAATTGAGACTCTTAATATGAATGATTTGCTTTATTGGTGTAATTAACATAATCCTAGTGTCAATTTTTAAATAAAAAGCTGAAACCAAAAGAAAAATTAAATGTGAATATTTTTATTTTTTATTATATTGAATTTTATATTTTATTATATATTTAAATAAAATATTATTTTTATTTTTATTATATTTAATTTTATGTTTTATTATATATTTACATTAAATATTATGTTTAAATAAAAGAAATAAAATTAAAAAATATAATTTTTATTAATTTTTAATATACATTGCCTACAATTTAAAAAAATTTAAAATTTTTATAAATTTATA
>Ga0214544_1004622_pt1 | contig 27484 bp, 13 predicted proteins | sample CNSS3metaG_FD_160074 | JGI IMG/M metagenome (GOLD analysis project Ga0214544, IMG submission 160074) | Root nodule microbial communities from cowpea collected in UCLA plant growth center, Los Angeles, California, USA - CNSS3 | ecosystem: Host-associated > Plants > Roots > Nodule | place: USA...
TATGTATAGATATATATATATAAAGATATATATATATATATATATATATATATATATATTAAAGTTGATAAGAGAAACATACCCATTACTATCGAGAAAAATAATAAATTAGCCGTTTTAATTAGTTACTTTTGTGTGTGTTAACGTATGCAATACTTTTTATATAAATAAGATGCTATTGATACGAACAAACTTGCAAAAAAGTTCCATAGATGCTTGGGGCATATTCTCTTCTTTCTTTTCTTGTCATAATATATAATAAGAGTAACATAAGTGAAGTACGAATTTTCTTCTGCTTACACAATTTTAATATATGATTTGTAAAGGTTTAAATTAATAATCAGCCTAATGGTTAAATTTGTTAAAATTAATTGACGAAATAATTTTATCATGTAACTCTTTCAAATACTATGAGAGTTTAAATGTGACTTAATAAGATATAAAGATATATCAGTTATTATTAGAAGTTATAATAAAATAAAGATAAAATCATTTCCAATTTGACCGATGTTGGGTTATATTGGTTATTATAAGGTTTTTTCACATCAAGTCATCACGAAAGTGTGTAGAACAAAGAATGACAAAGAGACAGATTAAGAAAAGGAGGTTGAAAAACCCATTCTCATTGGATCTCTGATGGATCAAAAGTTAACATCCTAGTATGATTTATGTATATTAATGTGTGAGAATCATAAATCTTAAGATTTGAAGTAGTTTTTTAGAATGAATTATGCTCGTATGAAAACAAGTTAATCTACATGTGGTATCAAAGCATGTGTCATGGATTTATAATTCTCCTGTTATGTAATGTTTCTCCCTTTATGATGTTTGTTCCTAATTTATGTTTTCTCCCATTCAAGTTAAAACCTAATTATGAATTTAGAGATCTTTTCTAAAATTATAAACCCTAATATTTGTTTTTCCCAATTCTTTTTCAAACCCTAATTATTAGTTATAGGGATTTTATGAGTTGCTGCATTATTAAATGATGGGTATAATGAAATTGTGTGTTTGTATAATATCCTTCTCTCTATTGTTTTCCCTTTTAAAGTACATTTGTTTCTTTCTTTCCTTAAACACTAATGTTGTGTTTGGATAAGGTAATTTAAGAGAGTAATTCATTTATTTGAAAATTTTGAATTTCTTTTAAGTAAAATCACTTGTTTGGATGAGAAAATTAAAAGGAAATTGAAATTGAGGAATTTTAAGGTGTTTCAAATCACTAAAATAGTAGAATTTGAAATTCACTAAAAAATGAAGAAAATTGAAATTTCACAATTTGTGGAATTCCTCATTATTCAATATTAGAGATGTCAATTTGGCTCAAACGACCCAGATGACCTAAACGGATTGGACCAGTCCGACGACATATACGGGTCGGGTCGCCTTGACGTCATGATAGACTGAGCAGGTCCGGCAACACAAATGGGCTGGGTGGACCGACGATTAAGACAGGCCAAATGACCCAAACGGGCTTGACGACCTAGACAGGTTGGGCAGGCTTGAAGACACACATGGGTCAAACATGCTCGACAACCCAAAAGGGTCGAATGGGATCGAAAACCAAGAGAGGTCAGACGCTCGATGACCCAAATGGGCTAGGGGGTGCCTAACGACCCAGATAGGTCAGGTAGGGTTGACGACCTTAAGGGGCCTGACCGGCCCAATAACCTTAACGATTTAGGCCAACCTAACGAACCAGACGAGCTCGACAACCCAGATGGGCCTGTCGGGTCGATGATCTAGATGAGCTGGACACCCCAACGACTTAGACGAGTTGAGCAAGACCCACAACCTTGACGGGCCCAACCGGCCCAATGACACAAATAGGCCCGACCGATCCGACAACACAGATGAGCCTGATTGGTCCGACGATGCAAACGAGCCCAACCGACCCGACGACCCTGACTGACTGTGTAAGACCCACTAAATTTAAATAATTAAATAAATAATTATTTAATAAATGCGGGTAGGGGAAACCTTTATGGCCTTAAATGTTAATTTTAATGACGTGGAAAAGTACTAGCTCAAGTGGTTGAAAGTATTTAATTGTGTGAGAGGATTTGGGTTTGAGTCTTATGTATGCCAATTGTGTGTTATTTAATTTTATTATTTTTCGGATGATGGGTTAGAGTGTGATGAGAAATAGTTAATGTTAGAAGCATAAATATTGGTATGAAATATGACATGGTGAAGTTGGTTGTGCACTTGGATTGCAATTGTGGGGTGATGGGTTCAAAAGCTTGGCTAAAACAAAATAATTTTCTTTTTGTTAAAAACTAGGAGACTGACCCGTCAAAATACTACGTAATATAAAACATTATCATTTTTACTCTGTTATTATTTCATTTGAAGAAATATTTTGTTTTGCTAAAATAATTTTCGTTATTTCTAAACCATTAGTTATGTTGATATTTAAAAAGTTTTCTTAGATCTCTAAAGTATTTTTAATTTTAACATACCCTTGATTATATAGTTGTCCCGTCCCGGTCCTCATACCCGTCAAAATACTACGTAATATTAAAAAACTATCATTTTTACTCTATTATTATTTCATTTGAAGAAATATTTTGTTTCGCTAAAATAATTTTCGTTATTTATACACCATTAGTTATGTTGATATTTAAAAAGTTTTCTTAGATCTCTAAAGTATTTTTCATTTTAACATACCCTTGATTATATAGTTGTTTTCCTTCGTGTGATTTCATTCAATGGTCTCTCAAATTGTTTCTAAGGCACACATTTGATATTTTTTTAATATTTTTATTTTCATAATGTAAAATACTATTTTGATATATTTTATATAATTATCTTTTATTTTTTAACTTATTATCATACTTTGATTTTGTCACTATAATTGTATAAATAAATTTTAAAACTTTATTATTATTAGTTTAATATTTGTTCTTTGCATTATTTGGGTCAAGTTTTTTTATTATAACTTTTATTAGTATATTAAAAAGATATTCATTATAATTTAAAAAATAAAATTGAAGTAAAGATACATTTAACATATATTTTAATCTGAATATTTGTTTTCTTTTATATTTTTTTTAAACAAATTAAATTTTATCAACTACAATTCATTAATGTTTGTAAATTTAACAAAAGCTTTGGTTCTCATGAAATTTTATTTGGTTTTCTAATTTGAAATATATACAATTATAACATAATTTTTTTACAAATATTTGATATCAGAGAAACAACTCTCCTCTTAATATTGAATATTTAATAATATTATGTTTCCTATGCTCTAATTTTTTTATTATTTTATAAAAACTTAATTAATTAATATTAAAACAGTAAGAAAACTGGTATGGGTATGGGTACAAGTATATACCCGTTACCCGGTGGGGATGAGACAAAAGTTTGATACCCGTTGGGTCGGGTTTGGGGATGAGGATGAATGTTTTTGATAGGAATGAGTATGGAATAGCGAAACTCGTCTTTGCCCCGTCTTGTTACCATCCCTAAATTCGAGCGTGTACACACTTTTTTTTTTTATTTCAAATCTTTGTAGAATAATAATATAATTGTTATTATATTTATTTAACCATTAATAATAATAATATTAATATAAATTTTAAAATTTTTAAAAGATTAAAAATCTATTTAGCAAAAGTATTTAGTATAATAATGTTTTTATAATTAAAAAAAACTTATATTAATAACACCACTATGAATAGTAATAATAATAATAAAAATAATAATGATACCAATAATACAAACTAATGATAATAATAATAATAATAACATTTATGCTATAAATATTAATGTTAATGTTATACTAAGGTTAATTTTAACGATAATATAATCTATAATTATATATAAAGATATACATTAGTAACAAAACAAATAAAAATGACAACTAATTGAAATATGATCTTATAGTAAATAAAATTAAAATATGTGTCTAACTATAATAATAATAATAATAATACCATTATATTAATATCCCGTAGTGTTAATAATAACAATACAACAACTAAATATATAAAAAGATACACATTTTTTTTGTGTTCTTTTTCTATTTTACAATTTTATCCGGTTAATTATAACTTTTTAAATTTAAATAATTATTCATAATAAAAAATTGGTTGTTAGTTTTATCATTTTACTAATATAGAGATAAAATAAACAATAAAACAAATAAAAAGTGTAAGTAATTGAGATATGATCTCGTAATAAATAAAAATAAAATGTCTAACAATAATAATACTGATAATAATAATACTAATAATAATAATAATAATATCATTATAATAATATCGCGTAGTGATAATAAAAATAATAATAATAATAATAATAATAATAATAATAATAATAATAATAATAATAATAATACAACTACGTATATAAAGATATAAACATCTTTGATATCCTCTTTTGTTTTTTCAATTTTACCCTATTAATTATTATATTTTAAATTTAAATAATTAATTATAATAAAAAAATGTTTTTTAGTTTTATTATTTTATTAATTTATGTAACTCTTTTTTTGAATTGAAATAATTATTTAAATGTAAAGATAAATGAATAACAAAACAAATAAAAATGACAAGTAATTGAAACATGATTCTTACCTAATAAAATAAAATATAAAACTAACCAAAATAATAAAAACAATAGTAATAATAATAGTAAATATTATAATAATTATATTTCTTATGGATAACAAAAACAATTATATTTTAATAATAATTATTATTATTATGAACAATAAAAGTAATATTAATAATGATAATAATAATAATTATTATTATTATAGTGGTTAATAATATAATATGTTTAAAATATGATAATAATTATAATAATAATAATAATAATAATAATATAATAATAATAATTATAGTTATTAGTTATAATTCTTATTAACGATAATAATAATAACTATTATTATTAATAATAGTGATAATTAATAATTATTAAAATAAAATAGTTATAATATATAATAATAATAATAATTATTATTATTATTATATTTATAATAATAATAACAATTATCGATAATAAAAAAATATTATGGGGTTAATAATATAATATTTTTGAAATATCCATTTTTTAAATTAGATACGGTAGTAATTATAATAATAATATAATAATTATAGTTCTTATTAATGATAATAATAATAATTATTCTTAATAATAATAATAATAATTTTAATACTTCTTTTCTCATATCAATAATATATAATAAGAAAATTAAGATATTACATATTAATATTAGTAATAAAAGTAATAACTTTACTAATAATAATATTAATAATACTAATATTAATAATATATAATAGTGGTTATAATTTTACTATTGTCACTATAAATAATATTTATAAAATTTCTAATATTAATACTTATGAAAGTATTACAAATAATAATATTATTTATAATTAATATTATAGATGAAATCATAAATAAATGAAAAAGGAAAAATAAAATGACTTTTGTAGGATTTGAACTAGGTCCTTTTGTATCAGAGTTTTAAAATGACGAAAAAACTAATTTTTATGATACGTATCAATAAAAGAAGATGGGTAATGTAGTAATTTTGGTGGTATCTTCTTTTCTTAATATGTAATAGATGTGATAAATTACCCTAGCATGGAGGTGAAGAGGCACCGAAACCCTAGGAGGAAGCTAAGAAAGGGGTTGGAAAAACAATTCTTTGAGTGCCAATTCAACCCAACTTAAAAGCCATTTTCGTTTTTGCCTTCATTAAGACATTTTAAGGCATAATTAAGAGAGAATTAAGGCGAGAGAGAAAAGCTTTCGAAGCTGGAAAATTGTGAACAGTGGGAGAGGGAGAATTCAGGACGTGGAGGCTGCCTTGGAGGATAGTTGCAGAGAGATTGAAGCTAGTTTAAAGGGTTCACAGTGCCAACATCAAAGGGAGAGTTTAGCTTTTGTCTCGGGCAAGGAATATCCAGGTTAGGGGAGTTCCAACTTGATATGTAATTTTAATTGAATGTATTTGAGATGAAATTGTGTATTTGAGAATGCCATTATTCCATTTAATTGTGTTCGGTTCAGGTTTCTAGAATTTTTCCAGAAACCGCCTCGCGGTCACGCGCGACCCGCCAGGCGACACACGTTACAGACCTAATTTCTAGGTTTTCTTCATGAACCGCCTGGCGGCAGAGAAAGATCCGCCAGGCGACGTGGACTGGTTTTTCCCATTTTGACTGTTTTGGATGTTTTTGGAGTATTAGTGATGTCACAGTAATATTCTTATGTGTGAATGTGAAATTGATTAGCATAATTGACAGAGTATATTAAGGTTTTGGTGAACGTATGGATTTTATATGAAATCAGGGCTAAGGTTATGTTGGGGATTGGAAACAATTATGCATGATTAAATTGATGTTCTGATGTGATTGAGGGTATTGATTGTTTTGCGGCATATTTGTATGTCTAGGGAAGATTAGTAGGGTGGTGAGGTGAAAGAAATTCTAATATTGGATATCATGGGAAGTGTGTATGAGTACGTGACAATTGAGATATATGTGTGACATTAATTAGAGTTTTATGCTGTTAAGAACTGTAGCAAGTGGCAAACTGTAATTACGGGAACCATATGCGATTGGGGTAAATGATTGATAAATACTAAATTGGTAACATGTGGAGTGAGTAATAGACAATATCAGCGTGGTGTAAGGGTGTGTTGAAATTGTAAAACTGTGAGCATATGGGAGTATGTTTCTATATTGGGCATGAGATATAAGTGTAAGGTAATATATTCACGGGACTATGCTTGGTGAACCATATGGTGCTATTTTTTCTATGTAAATACCTATTTGGATCACTGGAAGGTGTAATGTTGGTACTGTGTTAAGGTGTAAAGTATTGATAGTGATGAAGTAAGTGGAAATCGTAAATAAAGAGAACTTAACTTGCAATTTGCATGATTAAAAGGTGTGTATGATAATCTAGCGATAGAACTGTGCTTGGAGTGCCATAGTTGTTCTATAATTTGGTGTGTTGTATGAATGAGGATCATTTGGGATTTGTTTTAAGTGCCAAAAACCAGTAGCATTGCGCTACTGGTATGGCGCCTAGCGGCGTGAGCGAGCCGCCAGGCGGTAGAGTCACAAACCAGTGGCAGTAGTCACTCTGTGCGCAGGGCGCCTGGCGGCAGGATGGTCTCGCCAGGCGGAATAGTGAAGCAGAAGGTCTGGAAGTAGGCTTGCGCCTGGCGACGCGAGATGGGTGCGCCAGGTGGTGACAAACAGCGAGGCGCCTGGCGGCAGGGTGGAGTCTGCCAGGCAGTGACGATGTAGTGATGATTCTGCTGGCACTTAGCGCCTGGCGGTGTGTGATCTCCTCCAGGCGGTCTGGAACCCGACTCCGCCTAGCGGCGTGTGATGCGCAGTAGACGGTTTTGGTCCGGTGATGGTGCGCGAAGAAGGGTTTTCTACACAGCTTTAGGTGATGTTCATGATGCGAGGCTTTGGCTGAGGGCCCAGTTACGAGTGTATCTTGTATTGGGGTAACACTTGACCTCTCTAGGTTGTAGCCTGGTGGTTTAGGAAGTCCAATTGAGTGTGCGAGTTGTGGCTCGTACGGCGAGGTTTCGGGTGATTGCCCTATTCAGTGCACTCTAATAGAGCTTTGGTAGTCTGGGAACAACTACAAACTTATGTTTGTTTTGGGGAGCTCCACTTGGTGTCACGGTGAGATGCTGTGGCAAAGTTATTACCACGTGTGGACTATCAGATGGTGACCTGTAGTCGGAGGGGCGAGTAGACACTCGTGTAGCGAAGATCGATCATTGATCTCACCTAAAGGGTATAGAAATGATAGATGTCTAATGCAAGTGCTGGAAGTGGAGAAGTAAGGAAATAGGGAGAAAAATACTAACCCGGGTTTTAATGTTGAAATGATGTATCTAATATTAAATTTAAATTTGCTTGGTTTTATTTAAATGAGCTCACCCTATCTGTGTGTGCTTGGCAATGATCATGTAACTTGTTACATGGGAGCAGATGTTGATGCAGGTGAGCAGGCTGATGCATAGAGACGGAGTGGGGACCTCTTGGGAGTTTTTACTAATTTTAGTTTGTTAGAATATGGATTTATTGTAATAATTTCATAGACAAAAATATTTGTATTACAGTATTGCCGCGAATTATATTATCTGGTTTGGCGTGTTGAACTTAAAGATTTAAATTTCTCCCGCAATTTGGGAATTGTTGATAATAAATGAGGTTGTTTAATTAAATTTTTATTTTATTTTATTTTAATAAGTAATTTCTGGCTAGGAAGTTACAAACTGGCCCCGACGACTAAGAAGGGCCCGATGACCCAAACGGATCGGGTCGGGTTGATGACCTAAACGGGTAGGGTTAGGCCAACAATCTAAATGAGTTATGCCGGCTAGACAACTCAGACGAGTCGAGCAAGAGCGACAACCTTGACGGGTTCGATCATCTTAATGATACAGAAGGGCCCGATCGGCCCGACGACCTAAACATGCTTGGTTGGCCCGGCAACCAAGATGAGCCGGATTGGCCCAACGACGCAGACAGGCTAGGTGAGTCGACATAGTCTTAAATTTGTTCCATTTGGTCGAGTCAACACCGACCAAAATTTGGTCAAATGTGACCGAGTTGACTCCAACCTAAATTTTGCCAAATTGGACTGTGTTTACGATGGTCAAAGTTTGGTCGAATTTGGCCAAGTAGGCTCGATCGAAATTTGACCGAATTTAAATATTTTAAGTTGATAATCATATATGTTAAATTTAATTTCAAAATTTATATATTAAAATAAATATTATTAAAATGAAATTTTATCTCATAAGAAAAATTCAATTATTTTATCCAAATAAGAAATTGAAATGTAAGGTATTCCAATTACACTATCCAAACAGATTATTTATAAAATGAAGGGAATTCAATTGCAAGAATTTCAAATGTAATGCATTTCAATTTCTTATAATTATTGAAATGCTTTATCCAAACAAAAGGTAAGAGTGTGTTCACTTGTGAAGATGGATTTAAGGAGAATGAGCGAATGAATTTGGGGGTAAAGTTTGTGTTATTTTTTCAAGGAATTTGGAGGTGAAAGTGAATAAATTTAGAAATAAAGTTTGTGAAAATTTATGAGTGATTTGACTTATGTGATAAATTAAAAAAATTATAAAATAAAATGTAATATTACTATTTTACCCTTATAGTTAAAATTAATATTATATATATATATATATATATATATATATATTATAAAATATAGATTTGATTAGTTTAAATTAAGTTTAAAAAAATGCATGGCACACTATTCTTTAATTTTAACTAATGTAATGAAAAAGCACAAGTAACTATTAGGTATAATTAGTCGCATAGTACCCAGTTTGGTACTGAAGTTTCTAATTGGTACCCAGTTTAAAAAAGTCTCAATTACGTACCCAAATTAGTTTAAGTGCACCAATTGAGTCCATTTCAGTTGACGCCGTTAGAAAAGTTAACGTTGACTGATAGTGGTTGGTCTCTGAATTAAACTTGGAACACGTGGTGATTAATTTTTACTGACGTGGAAATGTGGGGAAGAATATTAAATATGTTTTGTAATGAAAAAATAAAAAAAGAAAAGAACGAAAATAAAAAAAGAAAAGAACGAAAATAAAAATTAGGGGCGAGAAGTTAAAAAGAAGTGGCAGAAGGTTGTGATAAAGATGTGAAATTGGGGAAAGTTGAGGCAGGGGAGACGAAGTGGTGCACGATTGTTCGCGAGGTGGTGGAGAAATTGAAGGCAGATTTGGAACACTGAAGTGTTTTTCTAAAATAATTAGGGCACCACGAAGTGGTGCACGATTGTTCGCGAAGTGTTATAATTTTAGTATTTTTCTAAAATAATTTTAATATGTTCAGAAAGATGGAAGAAGGAAGAGGAGAGTGAAAGTGGTGGAATAGCAGAAGGGTTTTTGGTGGGTTTTGCTTCCCTCACTCACTCCATTCCTAGTCAATGCTCTGACAACACAAATTCCAAATGCGTCGCCGCCTTCCCCTCTTCTCTTGCCGCCTCCGCCACCTACTCCTCCCCAATCCCACCAATCCCCTGCGGCCAATTCCAGTATTTCCTATCCTACACCCTCCCCACTCCTCCTCTCGCAGTTTCTCCTCCTCCACTCTCTCCAGAGACGACAGCGTCTCCCTCTGCTGCCAGATGTGGATCGACAACTTCCGCCACCCCTATTCCAACCATCAGGGGAGGAGACGCTCTGGTGTTGTTGGGAATCCCACGAAGAACACGAACAACCTTCTTTACGAGACATTGCGGAATTGGAAAACGAGTGGAAGAACAAACGAAATTAGGGCATCACTTACTGTGCGGATATTGATGAAGAAAAAACTGGATTAGGGCAGAAGATACGGGAGGAAGAAGACAACAAAAATGGGGGCAAATCTCCTTTAAATGTAAATACCATGTGGTCACTGTACAATTATAATTTCAACCACTCATGTGTTATTATTTGACACGTATCCCTTCTGCACTGCCACCTCACCATTTTCTAAACGTCGTTTCTGAACATTTAACGGTTTGGACTCAATTGGTGCACTTAAACTAATTTGGATACGTAATTGAGACTTTTTTTAAACCGGGTACCAATTAGAAACTTCAGTACCAAACTGGGTACTATGCGACTAATTATACCTAACTATTACTAGTAAATTTTGGTTTCAACTGAGGTATTTCAAAACATGTTATAAAAGGTGTAGGTACTACTAGCATTGCCACTATTTCACTCAGCTTTCAAAAAAGCAATTATATGAACAATGGGAATCGGTTCCCCATTTGATGGAATCAGTTCCAATCCACCATGGGAATCAGTTCCCCAAGCCATGGAATTAGTTTCTCCAACTCATAGAACTAGTTCCGCATAAAAAGCAGCCTCTGCAATGTGAAATGATATATGGGCATTTTCGTGAAAGCACCTACCATTCAAATACTTCACTCACAAATCCCCCCCATAACAGAGATGTATGTTTTACCAATCCCACAAATCGTCGCCCGTGTATACCAACCACCCTCAATTCCTTCTCCTATAATAGTAAATATGTGGAAGCAAACACAGCGTAAATCACTACTTACTATAATGCATTTCACATATCTTTCCTATATGTATGATCTACTTGTTTATATATCTTCACAAGTTCAAGAAAAGTAGTAGTTATGCTGACGCAACATGTTTTCCATACCTAATTTGTTCCGGTGCAAGACAACATAACATGTTCTAAGGTTTCAGGAGGTTCAGATTGACATAATAGAGAATCATAACCAAGTTTAAGAACTTTTCTATTCTTTAATTGATCCTTAGTTATAATCAATTTCTTCCCATTTTCATACACAAAAGCTAACCCTAGGTAGGACCTTGGAGTCCCAAACTCAATTTAGTAAAGCTTTGTTGGGTAAATGGAGATGGGGAAATGTACATCAACAGGAATCTCTAGGGTGTAAGGTATTGACATCAAAGTATGGTGGATAGCACTAATCAAGGCAAATTTAGGACGACAAAAAATCTAATATATAGGAAAAATAACTTGAAGAGATTATTTGAAGGGAATATTAAAAGAAAGGTTTATAATGGAAATAACATTAAATTTTAGCATGGTATATATGGTTAGAACAACATCTTTTGCCTATATGTGAAGAGTATAATAGATCTTTTATTCGAACAAATGGATTCTAAACTTAATTGAATAGGTGGTTGGGAAGAAGGAATACGAGTTTGGAATCTTAGATGGAGAAAAAATATCACTAGTGCAAAGAAGCCTTTTTATACCGGTTAAAAAAAGGCTTTCTATACCAATTCCAAAACCGGTATAGATATATAAAGTGCCCACTTTTCATATTGATTACAGAACTCGTATAGAAAGTTTCCCTTTTATATTCGTTATGGCCACAAATGGTATAATAACATGGGGATATTCTTTCTTCTCCTCACCTATGAACACAACATTCTTAGGCGCACCAACCATGAATCCAAAACCAAACCAAGTACTAAAAAATAATTATTCACTAATTGAACACACCACCAATTGCATCTGTTGTTATTGACAGCGTCACCGGCGGCAACGTTGTTGCCGACGCCAGTGTTCATTTTCTTCCCCACGCGTGGGAGCTTTTTCCCTCCTTCATTCCTTACAAATAGTAACAACCAGGTGCAATGGCTCTAACAAACCTTTGAGTCATCGCCATCGCGCTTGTAACTATGGTCATTGTCGGTGTTGCCAATGCAACCCTATTTTCCATCTCCATGTGAGGGTATCTCCAAATCTCCCAACTCCTCATGCTCCAGTGCTAGTTTGTTGTGATCGCTTGCCAGAGATGTCGCGCCACCTCGCTGCCACTATCGGAGTCGTTGTTGGCACTAGCGCAACCTCTCTACTCCTTCCTCTTCATGGGAGTGAATTCCTTCTTCCTCACCAAAATCACAGTCCCCACCATTATTGTGTCAAGAATGACGTCGCTTAGCCTCGTCGTTGTTATCGACCATCACAGTTCATGCAAACAAGGACATCAGTGAAGATGAAGGAGAATGATTGGATGAAATTTGTTATATGAAAAATGTGATGAGTATGGAGTTGAAGATGATGAATGGTAATGGGGGAGCTCAATGAAGATGGAAAGTAGGTGATGGAGAAAACAAATGGAATGATTGTGGCGAAAGAAGTTAGGGTTTAGTCCCTCAACTTCACTTTCTATATTTTTTTATAGATATAACCGATATAGAAAGTATTCTATTTAATTACCATAATGTCATATAGTCAACTTTCTATATCGTTTCTTGATCTAACCGATATAAAAAAGTCTTCTACTTAATTATCATAATATCACAGTGTCAACTTTTTATACTAATTATTTATTCTTCCACCGCGTTTTTATTGTAGGGGTGAATTATAATTGTCATAAGAAAATCGTTATAAAAAAAGGAGTTTTACACCGGTGTATATTTGAATGGAAAACGAGCAACTTTACGGGATATTGAGAATTTTCTAAGTTGGTGGAGATTAAACAGGATTTGTGTGTGAATACACTAAAGTCAGCATATAGTAGTAGCAAACACTATCCCTAATCAATAAGGATACCAAATTTTATTTATAATAGTATTTACGGATGGAAAATTTTGTTTTAGATTCTAGTATTTTTTTTTTGTTGAGTCTAATTTTATTTTCTTAAATTTTAAATTAATGAATACTATGTTAGCTTTTGAAAGTATGAATTTTATCCCTCATTATTAACCATGTTAAAGTATATATTGGCATTATAAATGACTCTACTAATAATTTATAAACATGTAAATATAAATTTTAGCAATTTAAAACCTAAAAACCATGTTCAATTGTTTTCTAAACTTCATCATTGTTAAACTTGTTTATTATGCAGAGTGTAAAGTTGGGAGTAGACGAATGAAATGAAGAATATATATAAAGAAAAAGATTTACAAATCAATTTTCTTTAATGTGTTTTGGTTGGTATATCAGTCTTTAATATAAGTTGACTCGTGAGTTATCCATTATATTTCTACGTGAAGAACCCAACATTTACCCTTATATAATTAATACTTTTAATTTTATTTTCTTAACAAAATATACAAGCACCAGAAGTCTCTTCCCTCTAGTACCTTATAAAGCTAATATCTCATTTCTTTGCCTATGCTAAGATGTCTCGTACTAGTTGCATAATCAACAAACATCAAGTTCAACGTAAAAAATTGAAGAAAATAAAGCTTAAAGAGAAAATAATAACATAACATAAGAAGAAAACATCAGGATTAGAGTGTTAACAAACATTAATGTATGTGCATGACAATGTAGCTAAGAATAAGTTATTATCTCTACCATAGTTACTCATATAACTTCTTATATAGTAAAACTCAAATGTTTTTGTTTTTCAATAGTTAATGCTCATCCACCTATAACAACTTTCATCATAAGAACCAGAGTTGTATTAATACAAAATAATTATAACAAATTATATGTATATGTAAATTATGCTACACATCATGCAACCAAAACGTGACATGTAACACAGGTTTCATGCTAAAAACTGTTAGACACACTTGTTTAACTAAACAATTTTGAAGCAAATTTTTACACAACTAATATTTATAATATTAATAACCAAAGATAGTTAATTTCCTTGAATGGCTAAAACATTAAAATAATACCAAAAATCTCATCAATCATCAAAACCCAATAAGAGTTTTTTTTATTTATTTATTTAATATGATCGAGGATGTAGAAATGAATCCCTAACAACTCAACACATTATATTATATTAATGTTGGCTCACCCTTTGGAATTCTTTGTTGAAAGTATGTGGGTGAAAGAAAGAGAATGCTTATATTTATGGTAGTGAAAGTTGTTCGAGAACGAATAATTGATAAATCAAAAGGAAAGTGCAATGAATATAGAAGGAAAATGGTTTGTACAAAATGCGGCCATTTGGATTTATGGCATAAGAGGAGGGTGGAGGTGGCATGTTGGTTAGATTTTCAAAAGTGAGCTACGAAACGTTCAACTCAACCCGGTTCATTTGTTGATGAATCAGAAATTTTGCAACTCAACTCGATCTCATTTTGAGTTGGTGGGTTAGTGGATTGGTTCACTTACCAATGATTATTTTTTTACAATTTTTTTCTATATTTATTGCATTACGATAAGAGTGAATTGACTTAATTTATTTTTTATAATAGTAAAATCAAAATATTCACCTAATTCTCGAAATAATATTATAAAGATAATAATTAAATATTAAAATATCAAATATATATAATTTGACAAACAAAATAATTAAACATAGAAATTATTCAAATATTATTTAGCAACATTCTAACATTTAAAAATATAAAATTGTGAACTTATATAATTAAAAGTAGTAAATAATTATAACAAAAAAATGTAAAAAAATGTTGATGTATTAAGTAAGTCAACTCAATTCAAACCCGTGATGAGCCAGGTTGACTAATAGGTTGGGACTCATTTTAACATCTATATTTTTTATGGTAAAGAATCTCCACAAACCATGTATATGAGAGTTTTGAGAATTGATGTGATTTGAGTAAAGTTCAATATTGAATGTTGTATTAGGAGCTATTTAAAATGTGTGGTGTTAAAAATCACGAATAATAATTAAGTTAATGTTTAAGTTTTAAAGTATGAAAAATTGCTTAATATGTACTAACAAAGTTAGTAAAGAGATAAGAAATTCACATTTTTTTTCAAAATTTAGAGAATTGATCTGATCAATTTGAAAATATAGAAAAAAAAAACAGAAATTTTGATAAAAGAAAGGCTAACAATATATTATTCCTTTATTGTTTGTTGATCAATCGACAATGTTTTAAATCTCAAATGATGTCAGAGGTTTTTTTGTAATACAGATGTCAGAGTATTTTCTTTTTCATAATTATTTTTGTTAAATTTGCATATGTTTTTATTCGTGTAAAAAACGATAATTTTGATTTTGATCATTCTAAAGAGATTAATTATAATCTCGTGAAAATTTAAAATCATTATTTTAATCCTTATAAATTGCTTGATTTTTATTTTCGTCATTGATGTTTTTTTCATCTTTTCAAAATATAATATCGTTGATTTTATTCCTGGTATTTCTTTTAAGACAAATAATTTATATTTGATTTTGGAATCTAGTTTTTTAAAAGGAAATCATATGACATTTTACTAAATACAAACAATTATATTTTTAGATAATCATGTTATTGTTTAAAAATATAATTCACCGTCTTTAATTATAGGAAAATTTCACCACGTTCATGAGGGTTAACATATTGCGGGACTAACTAATTAAACGTCCTTAATATAATTTTCAAAGTAATTATTATAAAATTAACCACTTATTACAAATTAGTTTGTGATAAGATGATGACAGAAAATTATTTCATAGCATTAGTTTATAAACTATTTTCTTATGAATTATTTATTATTTTAATATTACTTTACTATAATGAAAAGGTATAAATATTAATAAAAACATTCATAATAAATTATGTAATATAAATATACATAAATGTTAATGAAATATTTATAACAAGTTATTTGAAATACTGAAAATATATACAAAATATTTGCATCATAATTGATTATTTATATTCATTATTACTTTTCCGGTAAAATGTTTAATGCATACATTTTCTTTTTTTTTTCAATTTTTTTCGAGCTTTTCTTTTATTTGTTCGTTTTTCAACTTTTTTTTCCTCTTCAAACAAACAAGCTGGTGTTTTAAACTTCATTAAAAAATATTAAATTGTTGATGTTATCATCTGCCACGTCAATAAAAGTAAACACTAAATTGATTATTGATTAATACATACAATTTCAAGGACTAGTTAATGATTTTATCAATTTCAAGACTAATTAAACATAAAGTTAAATTTCAAGAACATGATTTAATCTTGTGCCGTTTCACCGATCAAAGTACCAAAATCTCCACAAATCAATGTTCCCAAGTCTCCAGGGCATGGAACTTAAAAATGCTGCACTTAGACTGAACACAAAACGGTTTGAATTACATTTCACTATTTAGAGTTCTTATTTTTAAGGACTCAAGCTTCGTAGGATATGCAAGTTTATCCTAAAAATAACCATGAACGTAACTGGAACGCTTTGCTTATAAAAGAGAAGAGCTAAAAAGACCATTATTGTGTAAGTACCAACCATTACACTTATAACTCAAGAGATGAAAGCATCTTCATGAGAATCTTGATTTTCTCATCTCATTGCGATATAGTCTAAATTTAAATATTTTGCCATCTTCATTTTGAATCACATAACATATGAATCCCATATAAAAACTTTTTTTTGTTACAGAAACAACTACACTCCACATGTTGCTACAAACTTTCCCAATCCCAAGTAAAATAAACCTAATTCGTAACCATAGTGCTTGCTAGGACGTTAAGACTATAGTCGAATGAAAGCTCAAGTTATGCAGCTATAGCATTTTGCTGAGACTTTTAGCGAAGTAAAGAAGGATGGCTGAAAAACAAGTTCAGCGCGTCGGGTATGCACGCACCCAAGATATCCAGGCACATTAAATTTACATCAACATTTGAGAACAAATATTTACAGGTATTTGTACAAAATAAGTTACATAGTTCCCTTAACTTCTAACAGTGGTGATCAGGCTAAAAGTCCATTGTTGACTACATCTGCATTTTATGTTCAGACTTGTGAATCTTTGTCAAGTCGACTAAATGGCGCATGGTTGGTCTGCCGTGAGGACAATTCCAAGGGGATTTGAGTTCAGCCATATGGTCAAGTATCTGAAACAGTTGGTGTAAGCTACAAATCAGTCTAGAAGGATATAACATTTAAACTTCAATTTATTTAAATTTAGTTCCCACAAAACCAAATGCTTATCATCCCAGGTCTGCATTTTTTACGTGTTTGTTAATGAAGGGGAGGGGGCAGTGCTTAAAATAATGTGATGCACTACCTTCCGCATTTCATTTCTTCCAAGTGCATCACCCACCATAATTGATGATCGACATGCACGTGATGCCAACATTGAACGAACTCTTGATGGACATATAGAATCTGAGGAGTCCAGTTTAAAGCTACCAACAATGGAACATTCCATGTGACCATCACCATCACACAGTGTAGAGATCAGCTCCTTAACATCTGTTGGGAAAAACACTTAATGTTAATCACTTCAATATATCATTCTCTTTACCCTAGTGGAAGTCTTAATACATCACGGAAAAGAAGCAAGTAATTCACTAAGGCAAGGGATCTAGACAATCACAACATTCAAATGTGTCAATCTTTAAGTCAAAGCTTTAGACACTGGGGTATACATATATGTGGAAAATATTAACAACTTTGGTATCATGGAATGGAAAAATCTCAATTCAAAGGATATACTACCAAGGGCATCGTATGATTCCCAAGGTTAAGCAGGCTGGCTCCACAGATCCTTACAAAGGCTGAGAGTTTTTCTAAAACTTAACCACAATTTGAATGTCATTTACGCTTCTTAAATAAATCTATCCTAATGCATGTTCATGCAGAAATTGTAGGCTTAACTTGTATCATAAGTTAGTCGAGGATGTTTTCAATAACTCGGTTACTTGAGTCATATATCAACTTAAACAGCTGGTCTTCCAACTTTGGCCTGAGCAATCCTCAAATTCAAATATAAAATTAAAAATAAAAAGAGTATGATGGAGAATTGCACATGCTTATCACTGATTTACTTTGATGTGGTCATATCAACCATCAAAATCTCTGAACTAATCACGGATAAAATCTACAAAATTCACCTGCCTTCAATTCCAAACATAGTGTTCTTACTGAAGGGAACAGACTTTACTTTAAAACGGCATCCAGGTTGTGCATTTGGATCCTCTTCTAAAGTAAATCCATTCTTCCTGAAAATGAAAATAATGCAAATGCATGTTATTGATCACACTAAACCTATAGAAGAAAAAACAAGACAAAAGTATACCATAATGAAACTTCGTAACTAGAAAACTTAATTCAATTTCAATGAAACCTCCATAGATAAAAGTAACCAGCACTACAAGATAAACTAGATCAAGAATAATGGACCAATGGTGTACTTTCAAGCAAGACAATATTTCAGAAATTATGCAAAAAGTTAAATCTGCAGCATACAAGCTGTCAAGCTCAGAGTTCACATCTGTGATTTCTGTTGTTATAAGCCACTCAAGCTTTTCTAGGTAGAAAAATATGCCAAAACTATGTATTTTTTCGTAATTAAGGTAAACCAGGTCACCCATTCAATTGACTCACCGTTAAGTTAACACAGGGCAGTATTTTAATCACCACTTTCATGTGGGTCATAAGTGGTCATATTGATTTTTTTATAAATTCATAACTGGTACATTGGGAATTGATTATGTTAAGGTGACAGTAGATCACAGCTACTATAAAAGAATCTTAAAAGCCGATCACTTTTCAATGTTGACTATTTGAGGCAACTTGTTATTAAAATCAAATCAACTAAATGAGAAGGTAAAGAGTGATACTTCTGCAGCTCATTTATGTCCTGACTACAGAAAACAGGAAACGTAAACAGTTGGAATGATGCAGGATTGACATCAGGATCCTTTTAATGAAATCTACTTTCTTGCAATAAGCAGAAATCCAGAAATAAGTGAAATTAACATATCACTACTTAATCGTTATGGCTCTACTTTTACCTGATTATGTCCATGTGCATCGATGCTACTATTTCTTCTTCAGGGGATAATTCCAACGTTATTGGCCTACATATGACATTTTTATTGGTGAACTTAGATCATGAACCAAAAAGACAAGAGATAAATTGCTGTCGTGTGTTATATCATTCATATATGGTAATTGTAATTGTACTTTAACAATCAAAGTTTATGCTCTAATCATACTCTTAATTTTTTTAACTTAACAAGGCCCTTGTAACATGTCACTGAAAGCTCCCTCCACTCCGAAAAGAAAAACAGGAATAATAGGTAAAGTGATGATTAGTGAATATAAACTCCTCACCTCAGAAGGGGTTGTTGGTTCAAGATGGTTGATTGCGATAGACGCTCAAAATTAAACTTCTCATCAGCAGCATGCTGAAAACGGTCATGCTCAAACACATTATGTTTCGCAAAGAACAAAATTTAAATTTAGCTAAAGGATGCATTTATATGAATTATTTATTAAAGGGAATGGTGGAAGAAACCACAGACCCATTAGTTCCAAAAGTATATTAGAAATGACCTGATCCACAATGAATAAATCTTGATCCAATTTACAAATGATAAACCCAAGGTTGAACTGCCCAATAACCTGTTCAAACATGTAGCCTCAGTAATCATCTGTAAATACATAATGTATGTACTCGGATTATACGTATATTTTAATTCAGCCATGATAATTTAGAGATTCTGACAACGTATTCAAAATTCAGAGACAAAAATGACTAGGGTTTTTCGCAGGAAAAAAAAAACTCAAAAACCCCAAACAGCTTATAGATTGACCATTTTCTAAGCTAGCAAACAACCAAACAGCACCACAATCATACAAAATAGTATCAAGAACAAATGAAGCATACTAAGTAAGGACCTTCATTCTGCTGAAGTCTTCCTTCTTAAAAAATCTCTCAAGTTCAGTAGCTGCTGCTGCCAAGGCCCTTTCTTTTTCCTCTCCAGTTTGTGATTGTGAAAGCTCCAAAGTTGCAGCCGAATAGAGACTAGCATCAATTATAGGTAAAAGTCAGTATAGAGATACTTTCCTATTTCATACAAAGGGTACAGAAACAAAAACCTCTTGTCTTTAGCTTTTCCACGTCCAAATTTACTGGATTGAAACAGAGAAAGCCTCTTCTCTCTCCTTTTCTTAAGCTCTTGAAAAGAAAATTGCATGTTAGAGCATATCTTACGACCAGAGGACTTGGAAGAATCTAACAGTGCAGGTGAAGAATGTACTGGAGGGATTGAGGCCAAAACATCTGTAGTGATCATATCAATGCCAGGAGTAATTGATGGTGTATCGGCTAAAGGTGTATAATTCTTCAGACAGATTTCCTGTAAATCAGCACGCTCATATATATAAAGAAAACCGAGAAAATAGCACTTTTTTTTAATTGATTTTTTATTAATTGGATAAAAGAAGAAATTTTATTGGAAAGAAATAAGCATAACAAGGGCAGGGAGGGCTGGTCTTTACCTCAGAAAAAGCAACACAAAATGTGCAATGAATGAGGTAAAGACATGAACACTGTGTATCAGAAAAAAGGTATGAAGAAAAGACAAAGAAAAGCTTAACAAAAAAACTTAACTGAATATTAGTTCACTTAATCAGAAAGAAAATACAAGAAACGAATATATAGGCTCTAAAGTCTTCTAAATAGGTTACACAAATATAACAGAAAACAGAAACTAACATCCAGTTGAATAAATGAATGTTTTACATGAACATCTCCAATATATTGAATTTACTTATTTCTTTTATTGACATATATGTTCTAAAACATAATTTCTAGAAATGCCATTATTAATAACAAAATATCAAATAATTTAAAAAACCAATACCAATATAGTGCTTGCAAGAATTAAACAGTATCAATATATGAAGTTTTTGCAGTACAAACCACCTACCATATTAGATTCAGGTTCTCTATCAGAGGAGTCACCATTAAAAGAATCTGAAATTTCAGTTTTGTGGTAGACGTTAACAGGATCAGGCTGTTTGAAAGATTCAATCTCACTTGCACTTGAAGGTTTATCAATTTGGTCAAAACAAAGTGACGATCTTGTAATCAGATCCTTTGTTTCAGTATTTGCAGTTTTCAATTGACAATGAGAATCTTGATTTCTAAGAACAGGCACTTCAGATAAAGCTCTAAATACACCATCACGATTTCTTTTATTTACAGAAACAAAGTTGTTAAGAGTGGACTGAACATGTCTTGAATGGTTAAATGAATATTTACTAGAAGTGTTGCCACTATCAATTGTCTTTGAGACAATAGTATGGTGATCATGTATAATTCTACCAGGACGTGCTGACTGCCTTCCATTATTGTCAACCTTTGAAGTGCTATGCGCTCTGAGTGTGAACTCCTGGTTCATTAAACTTCCATTTTTATCACAAATTAACCCTTCTTCAACATGTGAGTACTGATACTCATTAATAGATTTAGAAGCACTTTTTATATCAGCAATATGTTTCTTCTCAAGCTCATCCTGAGATATAGTATCATTGTCACACTCCATATTAAGGTCATCTAGAGAAATGCTACCATTATTACTTTCACTATAATGTTTTTCTTGAGGATGATTGTCATTTGACGATGATAGTTTCATTACAATAGGAGACTTCCCACTAGAGGAACTTAACTCAACACACTCTTCTTTTTGAGCAGGCACCATAACTTCATTAACAGAGTAACAGACTTTACCAGCACAATATATTTGTTGCAATCCCTCTCTCAGAGCTTGCAATAAGGCATTTTCTTCAGAAAAAAATACTTTCCTCTTGTCAGGAGTCACATTGACATCATATGCTCTGGTAGGAACTATAAAATTCAAAATAGCAACGGGATACTGTTTCGAGTTTGCACTCTTGTACAATTCATTAACAAGTTTGCTGACTTTAGGCATATCCACCGGTCTACCATTAACAAAAAAATACTGTCTATCTCCCAAATTGCGCCCATTACCCTGTCCAGACTTGGAAAGAAAACCTTCAACCTTGCAAGAATCAGATATAGACAACGTTACAGGCTCTAAGCAGTTGAAAGTGTTCATGCCAAGCACTGTTATGATGTTATCTTTAAGTGAACCACTGCCTTGCGTCTTAAGAACCACAGATTTCACATTTTTACCAGTCGTGTTGGAGCAGACAAAACGAACACCTTTCGCTATAAGCGCATAGGCCTGAAGAAAGTAAATGCTCATATTTAACAATAACAACTAAAATTATAGGAAAAGAAAATGAAAATGTAAACTTTAATAAGTTTCTCTCATGAAGAAGAATTAGCTAATGTAGAACTTTTCTCGTTTATTTATATTTTCCAAAGCTAACTTTAATCGATGTATAAGTTAATTTTAGTATATGGGAGAAAAATTATCTTGTTTTCTTGCCTTCTAAGTACTTATTAATTAATCCAAACAGGCCTACATATTTTCACCCAGAAAATAGAGACTCACATTCAATAGAGAAACCAGTTTGCCATATTCCCTGCGGATGTTACGACTGAACTCTTTGCTCCGAACAGGCAAACTGGAGAACAACTTTTTTACCATAACAGTGGTTCCAATTTGACGTGCAGTTTTCCTTTCTGACACAAGAACACCTGAATTATTGAAAGTCAAGTGCGTAGCAACAGGTTCGCTCACCGTTCTCGTTTCAACGCTCAAGTCCCCCAAAGCGCAAAGCGAACTCAGCGCCTCACCTCGGAAGCCAAAAGTGGTGAGAGACTGAAGATCGTGAAATTCTGCTAACTTCGATGTGTGATGCTTCAGCGCAAGAAACTAAGAATAACGGTTAAAAATTGAAACGTAAACCCTAATAACGATGTTTGCGGCGTTTGAGTGACAAATGAATAATACCTTGAAATTGTCGGGGGAAATGCCGCAACCGTTGTCGATTACCTGAAACCACTGTTCGCCGAAGTCTTTGAGGGAGATTTCGACGCTGGTGGCGCCGGCGTCCAAGCTGTTTTCGACAAGTTCCTTGACGGCGGAAGAGAGGTCAAGGATAACTTGACCGGCGCAGATTCTGTGAACGATGCCCTTGCCGATAGGCTTGATGATTTTAGCTTCAACTACCATTTCTGTTTTGGTGCTTTTTCACACACTCGATTAGCAAAACCACAGTTCAAATCGACGAAAAAACCATGCGAATTTTACCGCCAAAACTGAAGCGCAACGGCAACTAAAGCGCGCAGAAACGCTAAAGGGAAATAATATGAACCCTCATATTTCGCTCCACCTTTTAGGTTGTACTTAATTGAATAAAATAAAGGGAAACTAATTCATTACTCTTACCATTTTGATTTCGATTGTTGAGCAATTTGTGGGAACAATATTTTGAAAATGAAGTAGCTTTTAATTGAATAAGTAATCACTTTCTACTAAATTTTAAAATTAAGACACTCAATTAAATATTTGAAAAAGATTAAACAAGTTCAAGATATAAAGTTGTATTATTTTTTCACCATATATATTTAATGATATTCCACTTCCTCAAACTTTTAAATAAATACATATTTTTCTCATAATTTTAACAGATAACGCTTATATTTTATTTTATAATAATTTGTTACTCATTTTCTCTATTTTATTTACGGAATAAATATTTTTCATTCTTTCAAAATTAGAATTAGTCCATCTTAGAAACTTTGATCCAATCTAATCTCCGATCTTTGAAAATATATGAATTTAATCATTTTAATCACACTTTGTTAAATTTATTTGACGTTTTAAACACGTTTTAGAATGACATTTGAGTTGTTTACATGGTTTAAAGACATTTTTGCTTCAATGTTAGCTGAAAAACGGGTTTAAAACGCAAATAAACTTAACAAAATTGGGTTAAAAGGACTAAATCTAATTTTATAAAGTTGAGGAATTAAATTAAACTAAAATTTAGAAAAGAAACTAAATTCAATTTTTACTGAAAGTTAAGGGACCAAAAATATATTTAATCCTTTACTTATAAAAATTAAATTGTAATTTTGTTTTTCATATTTAAATTTTAATCAATCTAATACTTATAATTAAAATAAGAAAAAAAATATTAGAATAAAAATGTTACTTGCTAAAAATAAAAGTGATATAAAACTTTTTAACCAAAGAATATGTCATTTTATCAACAAGATAAATGGAAGGTTACTGTGAGAGTGATTTTTTACTACACTGGGATATTTAAGAAATTTAATAATAAATTAACGAATTTTTGAAATATTTATAAATTAAGAATCAACTATAATTCAATCTCAGACTACACCGACAACTACACCGCAAGCTGCATCACAAGCTCTATCATTAACTTCACCACGGACTGCACTACGGGTTCCATCATAGGCTATACCACTAGAATAGATTGAGACATAGAAACCAAATCTTGAGAAGCAATGATGTCACATTTAGGATGATAATATTATTATATTTTTGCACTAATTGTTTTCTTGTCACAGGTATTAGTTTTGACATCTTATTGTAATCTTCTATAATTAGACAAATCTTGACGAGACATTTTTCAATTCGAACAAAATAGAGGTAGTTTTTTCATACTCCATATTAGCCATCAAGGTAAATCGTAACCTTTCCACCAAATTTTGGTTAGGTAATTCAAAGGGTTAAATATGTTTTTCGTCCCTTAACTTTCAGTGAATTTTGGAATTAGTCCATTTTGAAACTTTGGACCAATTTAGTTTTTCATCTTTCGGAATACGTGGATTTAGTCCTTTTAATCAAATTTTGTTAGGTTTATTTGATGTTTCGTACGTATTTTAGGATTGTATTTGAGTTGTTTATACTGTTTGACACATTTTTGCTTTAATGTTAAGTCAAATATTATTGTGAAACGCGCTTGAAATGTCAAATAAACTTAACAAAATTTGATTAAAAGGACTAAATCCACGTATTTCAAAAGATGAAGGACTAAATTGGTTCAAAGTTTCAAAATGGACTAATTCCAAAATTCACTGAAAGTTAATGAACCAAAAACATATTTAATCCGTAATTCAAATAATAAATCAACATCAACTGAAACATAAGCAAAAACTCCAGGAGACTTATTTATTGTGTAATCATCCAAAGATAAAGAGGTGTCAACTCCACATGCAATGAAAAATATTGTATTTGATTTCCAATATTTTAAAGGAACACTATGTATATGAATCCAACATTGAATTTCCGTGAGTTTCATATATGCAAGGACAAAGTCCTTTGTCCAAGCAGAAACACGAAGAATACCACAAGATAAATATCACATTCCAACAACTATAACCCTTCTCATATCCTCCGATAAAGAAAAAGCAAATTCGTATAATTTTTTACTTCCACTAACCTAAATGCCTCCAAGCCATATCAAGTTTCTTCCAAAGATCTAAGTGCATGATGAGTTTATCACCTTTTGTCAACAATACGTCCATGCAAATGATTTTTGCATTCCTCCAGACCAGCAATATAAACTTCCTCAATAATATGCACAAAGAGAAGGTAATTGTAACAAAGAAATACCACATGCATTATTGAGAACCTGGACAATCTACGTTTTTGTGCCCACACAGTTGAAGATGATTTAGAGGAATATGATTGTTCATGATTTTGTAAATAATCCCAAAGGATATAAAATCACTAAGAGAAAACCATCCTAAACTAAAGAACCAACGACTACTAAGACCACCACAATATAGCACCATTCAACATCGTCTTCGTCAAGAGTCACTCAACAATATCAAGATCAAACAAAATAAAGTGTCTAAACAAATTAGTTTTCATACATTAGTTTCCAAATCATTTCATCATGTTTCCATTTAACAAAATATATTATGAAAGTGTCTTTCAAAGAGTGGAACATGAATTGACCAAGTTGGCTTAATTATAATATTCTTTATTTTTTAAAATTGTTTGACAATGAATAGCATTCTCTCTACGATTAATTCTCTTACCTCAAATTCTTATGATTGAAATAAATCAATAAAAAAAAGGTAATTTAAAATTAGTACATAAAATTAACTCTACTGATTAATCTAGTTAATATTGTAAAAAAATTGTTCACTAATACGTGGGATTTCATTAAATTTGCTAAATTTGCTTAAACTTAGATTAGGATATGCGAGTTATAACTACTATTTGATAAGGAAGTACTTGATTTTGTAGAGATTGAATTGTATCGTAATTGACAAGTGACTAAGTAACACATTGTTCCTTTTGCTTTTACTATTAAAAAAAGGTAGTTTATTCTCTTACAATAAAAAAATTAATCACGTTTATCACTTTCTATGCATATAAGAAGTCTAAGTTCAAATTTTTTATGTTTTGCATAAATGTCATTTTCTCATCTCCATAACACGACAATGAATATAATGCAATAAGAATTACATAATTATCCTATTTTGTGCTTAAAGAAAAAGTTTCATTAACAACATTAGAAAACACCTATATTGAATCATAAACAATAAAATTTCACATCGAAATAGATAAAAAAAACTCTCATAAATTATTATGCAGAAGATAAGGATATATATATATATATATATATATATATATGAAACATAATATAGAGTAAATAATCTTTTTAGTCAGGAATAAATTACTCAATTTCTAGAAGTAAACTCAAGAACCATGTCCATGGATCTTATTTTTCAATTTCAACCACTACAATAGTTATAAGAAACATGCCTTTTCATTCATCTAAGTGATCACAATCATAATTTCTCATATTCACTTATTTTTATAAAGGATCAGATTCATTATTCAATTATCATTACCATTCTGAAGACCATCAAAAGCCTCATCATTGTCATTGACAAAGCCTTCTCTTGACCTACTTCATTTGCATTAGTTGTCTCTTCATGTGTATTTGTAGTAACATTGCTCCCTCTATTTGCTGGAACATGTTCACTTTATTTTTCCTTCCATTTTTGTTGAAACTCACATTCATCCTTACTTTGGAAACTGTTGGGTATTGGGCTCCCTTCCTATGTGGAGAAAAGGCCCAAAATTTGAGAAGTCCATGTCCATGTCCAAAATTTAAGTTAGGAGATATTAATTTCGCACTGCAGCAGTGATTTGTAGATGTTTTCCTCCCTTCTTCTTTTCTATTTTGAAAGCTTTGTTGCTTTGTTATTTGGTTGGGTGTTGGCACTTATTTGTGCTATTGATTGAGACTCTTTTGTACTCTTGTTGATCATAGTGAAGCTATTTCTTTGGTCTGGACGACTCGTGGTTTTTATCCTTGATTTGAGGGGTTTTCCACGTTAAAAATCTTGGTGCCTTTATTTGTGCTTTTGGTGATTT
>Ga0214544_1004624_pt1 | contig 27480 bp, 9 predicted proteins | sample CNSS3metaG_FD_160074 | JGI IMG/M metagenome (GOLD analysis project Ga0214544, IMG submission 160074) | Root nodule microbial communities from cowpea collected in UCLA plant growth center, Los Angeles, California, USA - CNSS3 | ecosystem: Host-associated > Plants > Roots > Nodule | place: USA...
TTAGATTTTAATATCTAAAATGCAATAAAAATATTAAATATTTTAAATTTAAATGTAAATTTTACAAATGTTAATATATATTTTTAAAATTTTAATAATTATATTTTAATTATATTTAAATAATTATGTTCTATTTAACAATTAAATCTAAAAATTATATTCAATTAATAATTAAATATTATAATTTATAATTAAATTTAAAAAATAAGTAATAATGATGTCAATTTTAAAAATTAAATGGTTTTATTTTAACAAAATTTGGGACAAAATTAAACAAAAATAACGAATATAGGAACTGAATTGAACAAAAATAACGAATATAGGGACTAAATTGAACAAAAAAAGTAATATTATCACAAACTGACACGTGGCACAATTGTGACTTAACACGTGGACACTTTTTTTGAAATTAAAAAAAAATTAAAAAAATTTAAAAAAATTTAAAAAAAAATTTAAAAAAATTAGGAGCTAACACGTGGCATGTACTGTTCAAAAACGTTAACAATTTAAACACCGATAGTGAAAATGACCAAATTGACCACAATTTGACGAAAATGAGGACATAATTGAACATAAAACGAAAATAGAGACCAAATTGAATAAAATAACCAAAAATAGGGACCAAATGTATATTTAAGCCTAATTAAATATGTGGTACATAAGAGGTACATGTCAGTTGAATGATAAAAAAAATTAATTAGTAAATTTTAAAAAATTGTACGAAAGCTAATATGTCGCTGTTCGGTACTTATTTATTTATTATGTCCCAAATATTTGTCTATCTTGTTTGTTTGTCTTATTTATTTCTTCAAGAAATAAGGGTGGATTTTAGAGACTTTTAATCAAATTTGTGGTACATCAAGCTGTTAAAACGGGTAACCCAACCTGACCCACCATGAGTTGATGATTTAGTAAGCCAACCCAACCCGGATCACTTTTTAACGAGCCAAAAAAATTTGAATCCGGCCCGGCCCACCGCGGGTTGGTGAGTAAAATGGGTTGTCTCATGGGTTCACTTAATTAAAAAAAATACAATTTTTTATTATTTTTTCAGTCAAAACTAAATTATATTTTTAATTAAAATTTAAATAAACTTTAATACAATCCAAATACAAAAAAATAAAAAAATACAAGTTATTTATGCGTTGGCTAAAAAAAACCTAACATGTTCTAAATGTAAAGCCCAACTTAATAAAAAACACTTGTGTAACCCTTTTATCTGCGGGTTGGTGAACCAACCCGGCTCACCACAGGTTCAACCATCGTGAGCCGGGTCAAAAATTAACCCGTATTGAAATTTAAAAAAAAAATTTAACCCAACCCGGTCCGAACCTGTGATGAGCCGGGTTGGCTCGTGGGTTCCAACCCAATTTGACAGCTCTAGTGGTACATAAGAAATATCATTTAGATGATAAAAAAAGATTGATTAGTAAATTTTTTAAAAATTGTACGAAAAGTAACAAGCAGCTCCCACATATTTGTTCATTGTATCCACTTATTTGCATATATAGTTTGACCTATATTTGATTACAAGTCACTAAAGCAATAAGGGTTGATTTTTGTAACTTATAATCAAATTCATGCTACATAAGAGTTACATACCGGTTGAATTATAAAAAAAAAATATTAATTAGTAAATTTTAAAAAATTTGGTATTTAAGTAGCATGATTTTACTTGATTGGATTTAAATTTGTGAAGAACGTTGCTAAGTGATTTTTGTAATGAGAAGTTGTTATAGGAGATGGCATGTATTATGTTAAAATTATGTTTGATTTGTGGAATAATTGTGAATGAGCGTATTAGTATGAACAATTGGCTTCTAATGGCTATTACCCCAATTAGAGTCAATTTAAGTAGCAGGTGTGCTTATTTTTTCTTTGATTTATTATATAATGTCGGATGTTAATTAAGTAATATTTGACATAACACTGAAATTTGAAGTCAAAGAACTCTAGCTACCCATGGCGTCAAGTGCTGGTTAGTAGGGATGGCAACATGGTGGTGTCTCGCTATCTCATATCTATTTTTGTAAAAAAAATTCATCCTCATTCTCATACCTAAATCCAACGGGTATCAAACTTTTATCCTATCTCCATCCCCACCAGGTAACAAGTATAATCTCGTACTCATACTCGTACCCGTTTTCTTACTACTTCAATATTAATTTTAATTAATTTTTATAAAATAATAAAAAAATACGATAAAGAAACATAATATTATCAAATATTTATTTTTGATATCGAATACTTTGAAATAAATTATAATTGTTTACATTTCAGATTAGAATACCAATAAAAAAAGAAAATAAATATTCAAATTAAAATATATTTTAAATATTTGTTTACTTCAATTTTTTAAAATTGTAATGAATCTTTTTTTGATATACTAATACAAATGTTAATACATCACTTGATCAAAATAACGCAAAGAATAAATAATAAACATAATAATACAAGTTTGACATAAATCTTGTATCTTTTAAACTCTATTGTATGTTAGATGGTGATAAAAAAAATATTCATGACAATTACATTAAATTTTTATATTGTAATAAATAAAATTTATTTATATAATTATAGTGAAAAAATTACAGTATGATTGATAATAAGTTAAAAAATAAGAAATAATTAGATAAAATATATCGAAATAGTATTCTACATGATGAAAATAAACAACAAATAAAAATATTAAAAAATTAACAAATGTGTGTCTTTAAAACAATTTGAGAGATTATTAAAAAAAATCGCACAAAGGAAAAAATGTATAATTAAGGGTATGATAAGATGAAAAATACCTTAGAGATCTAATAAAACTTTTCTAATATCAACTTATATACTCAATAGTTGATAAATAATGAAAATTGTTTTAACGAAATAAAAAGTTCTTCAAATGAAACAAAAATTAATAATAATAAATAATTTTTTTTATATTATCTAGTAAGTGAAAAGTTCATGCTATTAAATATTTAAACTGATAGTATTAAACATTTTCATGTGAAAGGAAAATATACAATAAATAAAAATATTAAAAAATGATATAAATATTCAAATGTGAAACATATTTTTTTTAATTGACATACATCCTTTTAATATAATTACATAAATGTTATAATAAGATAAAAAATATTATATATATATATATATGGTTACTTAATTATTGGTAATAATTTAAACATGAACGGAGATATGGCGGAGACGAGTATTATGGCGGGGATATGTACATTTTCACAGTGATGGATTCAAACAACATTCACAAAAACAAGTTTATTTGTCATTTCTATAACATATTCTTGAAAACCGATAAGCATGTGTATCATACAAGGATACACATACGACAATATCAATAATACATGTACATACGCAACTTTACATCACTTCAATAATTACATGTAAGTATATAGATCTAATTCTAACATACATGTAATTTTCGCAATCACATTTTTCACATATTTAAATAGTTATCAAATTAATTAAATACTAAAACTAACTGTCCTTTTCTAGTGGTAATATATGCATATATTTGCAAAACTTCCATTGTATACTTTTGACACCAAAGTGTGATTCATGAAAGTTAAATCTCTACACTGACAACATCTTTCCTTTATTGTAATCTCATAATGAAAAGAAGATAAACATTAAATTCTTACTTAATATTTTGTACTTATTGATGTCACATGATATTGTATTTTATTATCTCACCATCTTCTTAATTAGACTATAATCTAAAAGAAAATTTAAGGAGTTGTGATGAAATAAAGAAAAAAAAGAGTTTATAACCCTTTAATTTATACATTACTTATTTTTTTATGCATTTAAAAATAATCTTTAGTAAATTTTGTAGTGTTATCCCTATAATTTGTTTTTTTTTAAGAAAAAAGCTTAGAAGATATTTTAATGACTCAATTATTTGGAAGATATAATATATGTAGATGAATTGTAGCGTGAAAAAATGAAAGGAAGAAAAGTCCAAAGTCGAAACACGCAACCTCGGGTGGTGTGAAGGGTGGGATCCTTGTGTTATGTGTTTGGTGGTGAATGGGTTTAGGCATTAACGACGTGTGTTGTTTGGAAGAGGAATTGAATTGAAGAAAGTGGGACCCAATATGGTGTGGATGACCAAACAAAAATGGTTTCTTTTTGAAGAGGAACCAAATTGGTCCCACTTTAAGATTGTCTCCTCATTTCAATCTCAATATATCAGATTAATAATATCATATGCAAATCTTTATTTTCCCTTTGTTTCCGTTGCTACTCCACAAATCCATCCTCGCCCACAGGTACGCACACGTACGGTCAATCGTCGTTTTCTTCTTACGTATATTTTATCCTAATTTATTATTATTTCAAGTTGGTTGAGATATTATTAACCATGTTATTAACTTTATGATTTAACTTTATCACGTTGATATAGTTTAAGAGTAATTTATTTATTTAGATAATTTAATTTGTGTTCTAAAAAATAATAAATTTGGATGAGACAATTAAAAAAGATTGAAATTTATAAATTTTAAGAAGATATTTCAAATAATTAAACTAGTAAAATTTGAACTTTACTAACAAAATGAAGGAAATTAAAATTTCTTAAGTTATATAATTGTTTATTGTTTAGGACAAAAAGAGTTTATAGGTAAAAAATTTAAAATCGATCCAAATATACAAGGTTGAGTCGACCCAACCCAGACTGAAAGGTTGAACCAGACCAGACCGGTAAAAGGTTGAGTCGGACTGACTTGAAATAAGCTGAATGTCGAGTTGGGTTAGGTCGGACCAAAGATCAAGGGGGTGAAGGTTGACTGACTTGAACCAAAAGTCAAGACGAGTCGTATTGAATTAGAAGTCGAATTAAGTTAAAATAAACTAAAAGATATAGTTGAATTCACTTTAAAATATAAACTAAATTGTTTTATCGAAACAATAAAACTAAAATTTAAAATATTTCAATTACTTTATCAAAACTAATTATTTAAGAAATAAAAAAAATTGATTATATAAATTGTATCAATTTTTAAAAAATTATGACCAAATTATATAAATTTTATTAATATTATTTTTATGAAGTGAATATTAAAATTTGTGATTTGAAACAATTATGGGTTGTTGAAAATCTTGAGGATTATCGTTTTGAAGTTAATTTTTACGTTTATAGTGTTTTTTAATTAATGTAGTAGAGTTAACTGATTTTTCAATGTATCTGTTTTATTGTGAATTTATGATTGTAATTATGTATTGGGTTACAAAATACTTCGTGTTAAATTTGTTTATGTTAAGATTTGTAAACCATATGATTATTTAAGTAAAAAAACATGTCTTAAAATTACAAAAATCTGTATCAATGCAAACCACAAACATTTTACATGACTTAATTGAAAGCGTATGATTAATTTAAAACAAATAAAACTACACTAGACATATTTATTTTGATTTATTCAATTAATTTAGTTTATTCAAAACTTATTCATTCTACATCAAACACCCGTGTATGATACAAATTTATGACTGAGTTACAACTAAATTGTAAAAGTAAAACTATGAAAGGCGAATGTAATAACATTTAGTTTAGTTTTAATGGTAAGCTGTAACACCCAATTTATTTAGGTTAAAAAATATAAGATAGAATTAATATAAAGAAAGTATATTTTCAAAAGTTTTTATAATTGATTTAACGTAATTTGTTTTTTTCGTATTCATTTAGTTTTATAATCAAATTACTCTAACCATGAGATATAAATAAGTATATTAATATCAAAACTTTATCAGGTAATTTTTATTCATTTTACAATTAATTATATTACATCTATTTTCTCCCTTTTTATGATTTACAGTTCAGCGATAAATCTTTCCCTATTTAGTGAGAAAGAACAAGTTACTCAGACAAAGTATTATATATCAAGCAACATAAGTCTTTTGTTATGACTTGTTTTTAATTTTTTTTATATATATATATATATATATATATATATATATATATATATATATATATATATATATATATATATATTTGGGATATATGTATGTATATGTAAAATGATTTAATACATATTATAATTTATATACGTGATGATATAAGATATAATCAACAAATGTACATGATGTTGTGTATGGATGATACCTATATATGATAGTATTGTGGCCAATTATTATCAACGATAATGTAAAATAATATATTCTAACTTCAATGTTAACTTAACTCCACTAGATAAAGTTATAATGTGACAAAAAAATTATAAAAAAAAAGAGTTTTTACAGTCTTTGTAAGATAACTGATGTAAAAAAACACCCTAATAATAAGAAGCTAAGATTTTACTAATATTTTTTAACTAAACCTATTCAGACACATTTTAAAACAAGTTACTTCACTACCATAGTATATATATCAAAGGTTATTATTGATATGATTCTTTATATTGAAAATACCCGTAATTACATTATTATCAATATTAAGAATGTATAGTAATGTAAATTACACACACGTTTATGTATGTACGTTGGTAACAAAAATATTTTGAGAGTTATAATTATTTAAAAGAATAGTTTACTTATGCGTGGCGTGATAGTTATTCATTTCTATTCTATTACACAAGTGTTTAATATTTTCAATACATAATCACCCAATGCAATAGTTAAAATTTTTCATTTAATGATAAATTATGGATCCACCATAAAGATTTTACACAAGTTTTTATTAATTCTTTAATACATAAATGCTTAATTATAATTTGTCATATAATGATAAACTATCAGTCCAACATTTATAATTTTTAATACGTAGGTTATATTTTTCTTTTATGAATCAACTTATGTTGTCATAAAGTATTTTTTTTTTTTTTTACATTAAAATGTAGTTAGAAATATAAGTATCTAAAATAACAGTAAGAAAAAACCTCCGAGAGATCTGTACATAAAAGAAAACTTCAAATCTGTTCGGAAACAATAACCAAGTTTGTTGTGGTCTCTAACATATTCTATTTATATCCAGAGAATGTATTTTTCAATCATAATTATTTTCATACTTAAAATATGTATTAATTATAAATTTCAATTATATAACACGAAATATGTATCCCATGCGGCATACAAAGAAGTATTGAATTTACATTACATATTTAGTTAAATTGATTCCGTAAACTAGTAAACTATCAAATTATTCGTTAACAACAAAATTATAAATATATAAGAAAACGTGTGCCAGTTAAAACATTAAACATATGGAATGATATTAATTACAATAGAAAAAGATCAAATATAATTCGACCTATGATTTAATGTCATGGTAGAACACATGAGAAACATGTTAGCAGTATTGATTGAAATGTATTGTTTTTAGCATAAGTTTGAATTTAAATAAATAAAAATAATGAGATAATAAATGTAGAAGAGAATATTTGATATATGAACAATAAATAGGGTGAAAGAAAGTAACAGAGATGTGAGTTAAATATTTGACGTGGGTGATGCAGATATTAACTCAAATACAGCTGTGCAGAGTCCATAAAGAAAAATCTTGCTGACCACTCTTCTCGGGTATATATAAACACGACTCATTCACTCACACCATCGTTCACACACACACACAAAAGAAACCCACAAAAAGCATTCATAACTCCTTCCTTTGTTTCTTCCGTCACCATTCGCGGTTTCATCACTTCGCCATACCTCAACCTTCAACCTTTGATTGGATCTTTGTTTTCTTGTCTTCTTGTTTTTTTCTTGTTTTCCAAACAGGGTATAAGCCTGTGTGAAGAGAGTGCGATATGCATGATAATTGGCGTGAACACCCGATCCCTTGGGTGCTTCTACCAACTCCACCACCGCATTAGTTAAATTCGGTGTTGGAATCGGACAAAGGTTCGAGTGAGCGACTCAAAGGGCCAAAGCGCCAAAGCAAAGCCAGAGAAAGCAAAATGATTGATTCGGTTCTTCTCGCTCTTTTCTTGCCATGCCTCGGCATGACTGCGGTTTTTATCGTCTACATGTGCCTTCTTTGGTACGCCACCACCCGCCACCATCCCTCCGGTAATGGGCTACCGGTGAAGCAGGTCGCTAACAAGGGTCTTTCTCCTCTGGAGTTGGAGAAACTCCCCAAAATCACCGGCAAAGAACTAGTTTTGGGTACCGAATGCGCCGTTTGCCTGGACGAGATCGAGGGCGAGCAACCGGCTAGACTGGTCCCCGGTTGCAACCATGGCTTCCATGTCCAATGTGCTGATACTTGGCTCTCCAACCACCCTCTCTGTCCTGTTTGTAGGACTAAACTCGATCCCCAGATTTTTACTTCCCATAATCCCTGTTGAACATTTCAATCCTCTGTTATCTTTCAACCAAAATAAATAAGGGAATTATTATTATTATTATTATTAATTTCTTTGTTGATGGTGCTTCTTTCTTCATTTCATAATGCGCGTATTTTGTTGGTTTTTTCGTGAATTTAGTTTTAGTTAACATGTTAATTTATAATTTCATTTTTTTTATGATGTTTCCTTTGGATTTGGAAAAGATAAACAATAATGTGTTTGTGAAAATGTTTTAAAAAATTTAAATGTGTCATGAATATTGGAACGGAAAAAAAATCGGTGAATTGACGCCATCACGTAAATCCCAGACCGGTGGGTGAGGATTCGTTAAAAGCATGAATGAATGGGTCGTGAACTGAACGGTTTCGTTTGCTTTTTCCGTTGGAGTCACAGAGTGTGTAGATTTTTTTTATTTTGATTTTGATCCTATCACGGCAAAATACTACTATACAGTTTGATGCCAGCTTGGAAAGCTTCATTTCAATTTCATAAAACTTGAATATAATTCAATTATTAATTTTTTTTTTCTAATTGAATATCTGGAGTTTTGTTTTATAATCTATCCACATTATGTTACAATTTGAATTAAAAATAAAACTGCACTTGCATCCAATTTGATTTGAACCATTTCTTTGTCAATCGCTCTCAGCTTGGTTTTGAGTTTTCAAACTGCTAATAATTAAAGAGTGCGTAAGAAAGAAGAACCATTCCAAATAAAAGCAAGAGTGTAATTATTGCGGGTAATGGAGATAGATAGACCATTAAAATTGTATTTCACAATATTTTTCAGTTAACATGTCCCTTTAAACAAGTTTAGTAAAGTTTTTTGTTAAGGTGTAGCGGCTGATTTCAAAGAAATTAATTATACTCAACATAAGAAATCAAAAACTTATTATCATAATTTTAACATGATAAATGATTTCAAATATATTAAAACAAAAATAAACACCAGAAATATCTTTCATTTACTCTACTAATTTGTGAAGTTTTATTTTATGAGGTAATTTTACCTCATAATTAGCCTACGTCATTGGTTATTCATGAGCTAGAAAAGTAATGATAACACACTTTTTGTCCTATTCTTTCAATACACATATTTTTATTAGTTAAATTTCTTTAAAATCATAAATAATCCGTTCAATAAAATGTAAGACATGAAAATTTGTCCTAACTTTTAGTAAACGGTAACACTTTAAAAGAAAATATATTTATTCCTGTCCTTGTGTAAGTCGCCTTCCAAGCTTTGTACGATCATTTTCTAAAATGTTTTATATTTCTACTGATACAACTTGCCTAGAAATAATACTTTATTCTTTAAAAAATGTATAAATATTAATTATTTTTTTACCTAGATGGAAATTGGAAAGAATATATTCCTAGTGTTAATGTTTTGCATAATTTGCATGCTACGCTTCCCAACAAGAAGAATTAATGAGAGTAATTAATGATTGTGAGAAGTTTCATGAGTTTATGGGTTGCGAAAGAAATGGTGGAATGGGTCCCACCCGAAGCTGCATTGTGGCTACTGTTGTGGTTTGTTCATAACCTTTTGACATTGAGGTTGGGAACGAAAGAAAGAAAGGTCTCAACAGCTGTGAATTCATGATTTTTCTTTTCATTTATTAAATATTGTTTTATATAAAAACAGAAATATTGTTAATAAAATTATATTTGATAAATTGATTAACTCAAATTTTTTATTGATGCAAGTAATTACGAAGTCTATAATGATAATAATAATAAAAAAAATTATACGTACGTGTATGGTTTAGTGGTTTAGTCATTCATGGGTGAGAACTTGTCTTAATGCAGTGCAAAACAACATGTAGTCCCAGACGTTTCTAAGATATTTTTTCTTTCAGTCAAAAGTATCTTCCTATGTTAAATTATATTTTAAAATATTTTAAATATCGTAATATACATTTTAGTTTTAATTTTTGTTTTTATTAACTTTTTCTATTAAACTTAATTATGATTATATTATTATAACATCGCTATTACATCAACTATGAAAAAGTGTTACGTGAATATATAACATACCAGAAACTAAAATAAGAAAAATATTTTATTTATAGGATTGAAATACAATAATATTTTACTCATATATATATATATATATATATATATATATATATATATATATATATATAGTGACTAAAATAAAAATTATAGTTGAGTATTTCGAGTTTGGATTTTAAGTTGGTATTTAAAAATGTGAGGGCTAAGAGAACTATTCTTCTCGTGCAATAGAAACATTTTTTTAATGCATCTATGAGATCTAATATAGAAATTAAAAAAAAAATTAAAACCTTATTATTTTCTATTTTAAAAATAAATATAAATATTCAACACTCTTCAAACAAGTAGATATGGATTTGCGTTGGACAAAATGATAGAAAAAAATATCCCATGCATTTAAGATTTGATGCAACTCTTGGTAAATATCTCACTTTGTTATTTAACGTTGCTTTCTGGTTTCTATTATTAAAATTTAACCATGTTGCTTTCCTATATTTTATTTTCAGTCCTTCTCGTCCATATATTTCGGATAATTGGAAAATATAAATAGAAAAAAATATCCTTCTTTAAATTTTAAAATCCATCAACACAATACTTAACGAGAACATGACCTCATCCAGCCATGTATGGTTTGCCATGATTCATACGAGGAATGTAAAACGTTAACAACTAAGACATTTTTTTTTTTATAGAATTTCTTTTAAATAATAACGGATTTTTGATAATCCATAACATTTATTTAAATAATATGATTACATTTCATGATGAAAATATAATGTTTTTTTAAAAGCAACAAAAATTTCAATAAGACTTTGTAAATCTATTAAATTTTATAATGATTTTAATAAATTTATTTAATTAATTATCTAACATGTAAAATTATATATTAAATTAAGTTATGATATTAACAAAATAACATTAGTATAAGAAAATTATTAAATAGTAATTCGTTTTGAGACAAAAAGATAATGAATCACTATTAAATAATATATATACCATTTTATAATTTAAAATTTTATTGATATCTAAAATTATCTCAATTATAAATAGAAGTTTATATTTAATTTGTGAATTAGAATCTAAAGTAGTCTTTAATATTAGCTATCACGTATTAGTTATCAAGAAATTAGTGGTGTCTAAACTAATCTCTAAATTAAAATTATAGATTAGTTTAAAATCAATAATATTAAGTAGTTAACAAATATTGATAATTAATATTATAAATCAATTTAGATTTTAATTCACAAATTAATTACAATTTTCTATTCAGACTATTTTAGATACTTATAAGTTTTAGTTCATATTAACCTAATTAATATAATAACTAATTATTTTGATTTCTAAAATGAGTTAATATTTAATGATTTTCTTATAGTAATTATTTTATTTTAAGTAGTATATTACTTCTGAAAAATATTATTTATTGTGTGTAATAAACTTTTGTGATTTAAAATTAATAATATTTTAAATTATTTGATAGCACAAATAGAAAACTTAAATTAATTACTTAATTTAATATTATAAATTTATATTTATTTGACAAATTTTGTTTCAAAATGATTTAAAACATTAGAAATATCATTTATTAAAATGATAAGAAAATTCATAAATTTAATTTAGAAAAAACAAATTAATAATATCTACAAAATAGATAAATAAATTGTTGAATTTGGTAATAGGAAAAAATATTAATTTTTAGTAACTTGCATAAAATTTATAAAATCTAATAACTTAAAAGAATTCCATAATTTTATGTTCTTAAAAAAAATAAAAACTAAGTTAAAATTGTATTTTTTTAGTGATATGTCAAAATGAATGTCAGAATTTAATTCCGAAGTGAATTTTGGTCAGAAATAGTGATTAATATTATTTAGATAAATATTTTGAATAGTATTTAAATAAAATTTTTTATGAGTGACTTCAAAAAAATCACCAAATTTTTACCATAAACAGTAAATATATTTAAATGATTATTGTAAATAATATGTTCTAAAAATATTTTATTGTAAATGTGTTACTTTAGGGAAGCAAATTCTAAATATTATATTCTTACCGGATATTGTACTAGTTTTTAAATATACTTATTAAGAAATTAAATGATTTTCGTATGTAACATTAAGCAAAAATTAATCAACTGCTCATCAGAAGTTATAAGGTTGAATCTTATATATGCACATACGTTAGTTTCTTTAAACAAAGAATTTTGACCTTTTTGTCGGGTCTATGAAGGAGAGATGTTCATTAGAAAAATACAACACCAATGAAATTTGAGTTCAATTTTATAAAATGTTGATATTTCTCTCAACCAAAAATCTTAAGATAATAAATTTATTAGTCTTCATCGTTATATGATGTTTCAATTTTTTTAATTTTACGAAATGTGAAACTTAATCTTATATTTAAACATTTTGAAATGATATGCATGAACAAGATTGTCTTGTTTCCCACGGAGGCATGGATCATAATTCTATTTAGATTTTTTAGGTAAATATCGATTTCATCTTGGATACTTGTGATTTTCATGGGATGAGTACAAATATCTAATTCACTGGTACCAACACCTATATATAAAACCTATAATTGAAATCAAGTTATATTTGTTCATGTGATTCGTTATATGATATTATTCAATAGTTTCCAAAAATATCTAATGAGCAGTATTCTTTACGTCGTATTTCTCGGATTTTATGAAAAGTAATTGTTTATTAAAATTTGTCAAATATCATTCGCCTTTTTTGCACAATGGCTTTGTTTCAACTAAAATCTACCAGGAAAAACAATCACACAATCACGAGTAATTTCAAGAATGCTAAAAGACATGTGACAGTTAAAGCTATAGTCGATTGGTTACTCTTTTTTATTTTAAACACGCGGATACCAACGATGCAGTAACGGTTCCCTTTTCTTCCTTTTTCTTTTCGTCTTTTCTTCTATAACATGGTTATTTTTTAATGCAGAATATTCTTGTTTGGTATCGCAAGTCTTTTGGGGTTTCTTTAAAGAGTTTTCTTGCAAATTCTTTTGCGTGTAAAACATGTGAATGGATTCACCACATTGATGAAGCGGCAATTGAATAGTTCTCGACGGAAAGGACCCTTCTGATTTGAACGAGAAGCTCAACTATATATGTGAGCATTTCTGTATACACATTTGGATGAGTTCATTGTTATTTAACCATAGTTTAGGACTTAGAGAATATTTTCACATTAAAAATATTGATGTATTTTTTTTTATTGTTATATTGTTGTTGTTGTTCACGTATTCTTCCAGGTGTAAGAGAATTATTTCCGTAATATATATTCTAGGATCGTTGATGGGTTGAAGGACACTGATATCAGTAACTTTTATGCAGAAGAACATGATTTTTCATGAACTATACTCAATTTGGACAGAGAGCATAATAATGTTTTTCATCTTGTGATCTTCATGAGGTTCAGTCCAAAGGTTATTCCATCAAAAGATTTTAGCCGCATAATTTTTGTGTTTGAATTTGCAAAATGCTGAGAACTGGTTATTAAACTGATAAGTGGTTAGAATTGAAATTTAAGTCTAATTTAATCTTACAAAACTAACTTGTAAGGTGAGGTTTGTATCTCACTTATATATTGTGAATTGACCTTATTTCTAGTCGATATAGGACATCCAACACACTCCTTGTCCATTAGCGAGTGGAACAGAATGTCCAAAAAATCTTACTTGGATAAACTCTAATATGACTATGATATATATTAAAAACCGATTTTGTAGGTTAAAATAAACTTAAAATCCACTTCTAATATAAATGTTCAGTATGATGGACTCTTGTATAGATCATTGAAGGATGAGGGTGAATTTATTTACATGTATTATTTTAGCGCAGTGAGGTTAATAAAAATTAAAAGTAGTTTGGAACAGCACAAAAATTATATACAACAACTCTAAAAGAACTAATGTTTTAGTTCTTGACACCTCATCTTATAATTCAAACAAACTTGTGAAATATTTAATTTTTTTTTAATAAACTACTCTTTTTATGTTAAATAAGAGTAATAGAAAAACGTAAAATCTATAATCAAAGTTAATCTAAACAAATATTTTAAATATATTCATTAACTGTAGAAGAACAATTTTTGTGTAAGATATTTAAATTTCTATTTCACGTCCATTTTTGCAGATGTGTAACAAAATACTAATATTCATGGAATCATAGCTAATGAAATATTATCTTTCAATCACATTTTTAGTAAATAAAAAGCATATATCCAAAACTTTTTAAGAAAAATTAACTTAGTTCTACTTAAAGTTTAAAAGAGTGAGTAACTTTTTTGAGAATATATAAGTGGAGTTTTCAATTAGAAATTATACATTTGATTCACAAATTATATATCCTTGCTTTCGTGATTACAAACATAAGAAACCACTTAAAAAGAGTTACTCATAAAGAGGTATATGATTATTAGAAAGAAAGTTAATTTTATAATTTCAAATAATTTCGTTGTTAAAATATGTTATTATACTTGAAAATCAATTACTTTTTATTTAAATATTTATAAATCTATAAATTTTAATAACTGATTATGATGTAGATCATTTACTTGACCTTTTTTCATTTAAAAATGACATGTTTTAGAATGTTAGTAATAAATTTATTTTCTTAAATTTTTAAGCTGAAAATAGTTTCGATATTCGGTAGGAAACATTTCAACAACAACAAGACAGTTTCAACATTCATCACATCACAACGTTAAAACCAAGATTCAACTCCAATTTACCAGCATTTCAACTAGGGAATTTTAATTACTCTAAAAATCATTAAATCCAAGATTCAACTCCGATTTACCAACATTTCAACAAGGGAATTTTAATTAGGAAAATAACATTTTAACAAAATTTGAAAAATATTTCATTTAGGTAAAAAGAATATTACTTTATTACTTTATTTATTAAAAAATAAAAATTTAATCTATTTTAATTTTATTTATAGAAAATTTGTCAAAGTTAATTTTTTTTTGTCAAAAACTCATTTTACTTTTAATTACTCTAAAAATCATCGAGTTCCAAAAATGGAAATTCCAGAATGTTATTTTATAGAAGGGTTAATAAATTATAACATAGATTACGTCTAAAGTTGCCATTTTCAGTTATTATGTAACAGAAAGTAATGTTTGTGGACCTACCACTATTTTGTTTTTGACTTCATTGACAGCTGTAGGTATTTTATACATCTACTATGCTCCATTTTTGGAAACTAGTTTGACATCTGTGTTTTTTTATTTTCTCTTCCTTGCGAAGTTGTACCTAGCTATGTTTTCTTGCTCATAAAGAATTGCAGGAAACTGGAAATTATATAAATAACTTTTAAATTTCTCATCGCGTTATACGAATATTTCAACTTGGTTAAGTACTACCACACTTTAATTTAATTAAAGTGTAAAACAACGTGTTTAATTTTTTTCCAATGCCTAAACATAGTGTATATTAGTTGTTGACGTAAGACTAGTTATTGACTATCTTTTCTTGTTCACGGTTCAATCTGAGTTTTCCAACACAATTAAATATGTAGGACCAACAATCAAGGATGAATATAAACACAAACTTTAAACTCAGAAAAAAAAAATAGCAAGTTCATTAAAGAGGAATAGTAGTATTACATGGACGTTTAAATACATAAAATACGCATACTTAATTTGTTAAAATAATTTTGAAGTTTGGTTGATCTCAAACTGTTGTTTTAATTTTACATAGAATATTAAAATTTAATAAATAGGTATTTATTATTATTGTGTTAATCAGAATTTATTAAAGTTTATCTGAAATAGTTTGTTATCACATAAGGAAGTTAGTTCAATTTTATATAGAACTCTATTATAGAGTATATGAATGTTTGTTTGTGATTTAGCTATAATAATTACATTTTATGCAGGAATAATATATTGTATGACTGTAACTAATTATAATACGTTAAAATTTATGACTGTTAAAAGAGTGTGGTCAGTTAACTTTTTCTTATCTAAATATGTATTATTCCTTCTATTTTCTTTTTTACGTGAACGAAATAAATATAATAAATATTTGTATTATAATAAAATTTATTCTTGTCTTAGTTTTATCGTTCTTCTATCTCTTGTAGATATATTAATATTTTTACCGTGCAAAGGCTTGACGGGACCTTTTGAAAATAATTAAATGTATTTGCTATACAAATCCAAATTTATGAATATAATAAAATTTAATGTAAATATTTTATTATTTTATTGTAAAAATACATCTAAGTTATTTATATATTTTCTTAATATAATGTACTTTATTATAGAATTGTTTCAAAAATGATATGTGATCACTGAACCAATGAAAATAAAGAATTTAAATATAAATCAAATAATAAATAATAGTTTCACGTGTTTTGAAAATAATTAGTTAAATATTCTATTTTTATATATAAAAATAAAACAAGTTTTACGGACTTAAAATAGATTTAGTAGTGAATTGAAAAAATATAAATATAGATATTTGTATGTACGTTAAGAGTTTTTGTTTTTAATAATAGTTATATCTTTTATACATAAATAAATAATTACAATAATTAAATCTCTTTAATTGATATTCTTTTTTTTCCATTAAATGATATAGAAAAATGTAAGGAGTAAATGACCTAAGGGTGTGCTCTTATGGGGTGATGAACTGAGAGGGAGGAAAGGATTGATTTGGGTTGATTAGAAGGTGATATTTATGTTGCTTTTTTTTTATGAATTTGTGAGTGATAATAGAGTGGATTTAAGAGTGATTTTTGTGAAAGTTTGTGAAATATTTGACTGACGTGAGTAAAAGAAATTTAATTTAATAGATGAAAATATATAATGACCTATTTGTCCTTGGTGCTAAAAAAGTATAATTAAATGATATTTAGATAAATTGTAATTATTTTTTCATATATTATTATAATAAATTAAAATATTACAAATGTGATGTGTAATCAGAAATAACATGTATTCGGATACTAAACCATTTGTAATTGGATACAAAATAACATGTATCCGGATACTGAACCATGTAACCAGATACAAAATGGTAAGTGCAAAAATGAATTCAGATACAACTATTTTTTCATTGAAAAATGTTTTTTTTTTCATAAGGACATTGTGGTAATTTGCCACACTTATCTCTCAAATTTCTTCAAAAAGGAGAGATTCATTTATCTACTAATCCCGCTAACATTCGTTTTTCCATAGTTGCCTTTCTGCAAAAAAGAATATCTCTTTTTCCTCCTATTCATCGCTCTCCATTCTGCTTCTACAGTCTTTCATCGCATGAGAACAGGGCCTACGATACAAATGTTAGACAATTCTAGTAAAATATAAAGAGTAGATGATATAAAAGTATAAATGTAAAACAATACCCAAAAATATAAATAATAGGCTATCTAAAATTACAAAGTACAAATAATACAGACAAAGATATAGATAAAACTTATAGTTAAATGTGTTTTTGTCTCTCAACTTTCGCTGAATATTGAAATTAGTTTCTTTTCAAAACTCTAGCCTAATTTAGTTCTTAACTTTAGAATTGCATGAATTTAGTCATTTTAACAAATTTTGTTAAGTTGATTCAACGTTTCATATATGGTTCATGATAGTTTCTTAGCTAACATCGAAACAAAAATGTGTCAAACGGTATAAATAACTCAAATGCTATCATAAAATGTGTTTGAAACTCTTAAATAAACTTAAAAAAAATTGATTAAAATGAATAAAGTTTGAAGACTAAATTAGACAAAAATTCTGAGAATTGATTAATTTCAATTTTGACTGAAATTTGAGAAAAAAAATATTTAATTCTAAAACTTACAAAGAAATTGACTCCATAAAGACACAAATAATAAATAATTTAAAAAAATGTTGAGTCAACTTTATGAAAATACAAAGATTATATTATGAAAAAATAAATAAAAAAATAGACGATATAAAAATATAAAGAATAAACCATACAATAAAATGTAATTAGTGGGCTACGTGGAAATACATATGTTAAACGATTAAAAAAAAATGTAAATGTTAAGTAATATAAAATATAAATGACAGATCACATAAAAATTATAAAACATTGCAACTTTGTGTATGTTGTTAATACTAAAAGTTTTGAAGACAATGTTATTGTTTAATTTGCATATAGAAATACTCATTTAATCAATACATACATACACACATTAAGTAATCAGTCACATACATTATTTTGGAATTTCAAGTTAGAAGTACAAAAATTTTAAAAATGCCAAATCGTAACTAAAATTCAAAAAGCACATTTATTTATGTATTAATTTGTATGTAAAAGAAATTAAAAGACAAAAACCTACTATTAATATATTAGATTATGAGTTGAAGAATTGATTTAAGTTCGATCAGAGTCTCTAAGGCATACACAACAACATAAATTTTGTACCCTTAATTAATTTTGGAAACTAAAGGCACACTTTAATCCTTTGTAACTCTCTTGTCAAACTTTCTCCGATAATGTATATTAATGACTAGTTCATACACATCATCTTTTATATATATATATATATATATATATATATATATATATATATATATATATATATATATATATATATATATTTATTTATTTATTTGAACGAACTCGTATAATAGAATAACTGATATTAGATTTTATAAATAACAAGTAAATATATTTTATTTTAAATTAGGAAATAATATAATAATGACTTAAATATGTTTTTTTCTTTAATTTTTAGTAAATTTTAAAATTAGTTATTTTAAAACTTTGAATCAATTTAATCTTTTATTATATGTGAATTTAATCATTTTAATCAAATTTTGTTAAGTTTATTTAACATTTCAAGCACGTTTCATAATAGTACTTGACATAACATTAAAGTAAAAATATATAAAATAATATAAATTCAAATTTAATAATAAAAGATTAAAAACTAAACTAAAATGAAAAACTAAACTTATCTAAAATTTTAAAATAAAAACATATTTAATTATATAATAATAAATAAATGAATTCTTTAATTCACTTAATTAAAAAAATAAAAATCTTTTTACTAAACTTCATTGAGTAATTGCATGGTTGTTCTAGTAATTTCTCTTTTGGTGTAGTTGAAAGGAAAAGAGAGCAGAAAATGCGTGACAGCTGAACCAACGTTGGAAAGGGTTTTCTGGGCCAATGATAGATAGCCATGAGAAGAAAGAAGCTTGAAGAAAGTGAAACAGAGGAGAAGGTAGAAAAGAGAGAATGCGTGCAGAAGAAACCATGATCTCTCATCTGATGACGCTTTTACTATGAGGTGTGACACGAGTCTCCCTCTTCGGAATTGCAGTTCACGGACATTTATTTACCTAATCTATCTCTACCTAGTTTAGGACTAAGAAGAAGAGGAAAAGGAAGAAACACGGGTTTGCCTTTTTGACCTTTCCAAGGACACGTGACCTTCAACTATTATGGCCTGGGTCCAACCACTGCAATTATTTACGAATTACGAGGGAAGACAACAACTTCCATACCCCAACACGTGACACTTGTCCCATTACTTTTATACGTGTCATTATCCTACGCATACACCCTTCTCTCCCATCCCTCTCATTAATTCCACACTATACATTCACAGTCGCAATCATAATCACGCTCCCAACTCGCCCTAACGTCTTTTTTCCATTAAAATTATGTTTTTATTCTTTTTTTCGAAAAGTTTGATTTTAGTTTCTAAGTTATATATTTTATTATATGATATATTTATTGTTTAACACTTTCTTCAATTATGTATTTTGTAATTGCAACAATATGTCATTTCATAAATAATGAAACAATACTGTTTTACATTTAATACGATATCTCGTTATGTGTCAAACTTATTTATAAAGAATGAAAACATGATGAAGTAATAATTGAGCAATAAATTTATGATGTAACTTTGGAATATGTTATTTTTTTTTGCTAAACATGTTTCTTTATATATAAATCACTGTATAAAATCAATGAGCCCTTTTCGTTACACCTAATTCCTCCGGTATTCTCCAGAATTTCATTGACAAAATCGCGGGAATCACCCCTACTTTGCATGCATGGAAAAAATGGCCTCTGCGTATATATCTTTCACTCTTGTCCTTATATTGTTCATTAAATTTAGGGTTGTTAAGAAATAACTAAAGTTGACTTGGTTGGTACTCAATTACCTTTAAATTAACTAGAATATTCTATAGTTTAATTTTTAAAAATTAAATTCTTAATAAACTCATTTTTATAAAAGAATATTCTCATATCATTAATGTTAGCACTCATTTAAAAGAAAATAATGATATATATATATATATATATGAATTAATCATACAATTTTACATATTTATAAATAATGACTAATTTTATTAATAAAAGATATGTTTAAATATTATTTTAGATCAATTTCTGTGATAGTCAAAATTTTTATAGTTAATATTAGTAATTAATTTATAAACTAATTATAATTTTTTGAAATTATTTTAATTATTAATAATTTTTAATTTATTAATTACTATCTAAATTTGAATAATCATTTTTTATTATTAAAGTTTATCATTATTTACAGATTTTTTTAGTGTTAATATAACATTAAATACATCTATAAAAGTAAAATTATGACTAGTCAATATACTATCCTTTAAGCTATCTCTTTATAAGTAAAACTATATATCTAAACACACCTTTTTCACTTGAGCAAAATCTAACACGAGAGCACTACTATTTGCTCTTAAGATTTTCCAGTTTCAATGGTTACTGTATTGTTTAAGCACCTACCATTTGAGTGTTTATTACTCTTAAGTGACAACACTTGCAAGAAATATTCTATTAAATTTTAAACTCACATTCACATCTAAACGTACACCATGTACATCAGCATACATTTAAGAAACATATACATCTTAATCATATACTATTTCATAATTTTGTATTGGATCATAATCTTTTGACAAATTATTTTAAAAAATTTACTTTTTAACACACATCAAACATTTTTTCTTTTTTTAAATTATATCAAATTTTTATTTCATTCATTAAAATATTATTACACTATTACGGGTATTTTATCAAAAATTTGTAATAAAATATATTAATAAAACTTTTTCAAAACATAATTTTCCTTTTGTATTACAATCTTACAATACTATTATTTTGAAATTTTAAACATGAACAGGCAAAGTTTGACACGCGAAATCGTTCTTGGAGATTGGAGAATGAGTTCCCACCAGCTGGGTCTTGGAATATGTAATGTATTAAGTTCCTACTAATGATTTCAAGATGCGAACTGTTTTGTTAATGACAGCTCAACTAAACAAAATGTTTTACTTCCAAATGTTGTAATAACCTCAGTAAATTATTATTATTAATATACATTTTAATTTTCAGGATTTCAATAGTTAATTTGAGATACTAATCCTATTAGATATTAAGATGATATATAAATAGGGTTAAATATGTTTTTCTCTCGTAACTTTAAGTGAATTTTAGAATTAGTTTATTTTGAAATTTTGGACCAATTTAATCTTTTATCTTTTAGAATATGTGAATTTAATTTTTTTAAATAAATTTTGTTAAGTTTATTTGACATTTTAAGCGCGTTTCATAATAGTATTCGACTTAATATTAAAATAAAAATATGTCAAACATTATAAATAACTCAAATACAATATTGAAATGCGTACGAAACATCAAATAAACGTAACAAAATTTGATTAAAATGACTAAATCCACATATTTTAAAAGATAAATGATTAAATTGATTCAAAATTTTGAAATGGACTAATTTTAAAATTCACTTAAGGATAAAAATATATTTAACCCTAAATATAATGTACCTCGTTTTAGAAAGAATAAATATGAAATGAGAATAATATGATACGAGTATGTAGGATAAATTTAGAATCCTTTAAAAATTTACTAAGTTTATTCATAAAGAAATTATGTGCAACCGCCTTTTCACAGATCCACGTTTCAGCATTTTTTTGTAACACGACATTTGCCTTTAGTTTATAACTATATGAAAAATTTCCAATGTCGTTATGTTGATTAAACATAGGTGCATTGTCCACTTTTTTTTTTCTGATTTTTTCTATGTTAAATTAAGAAAAACTCATTGCTCGGGTCATTCTCTTACACGTTTGTAACATGAAAGAGACACGCGTTGCATTGTCATTTTTTTCTTCCCTTTGAATCTAAGAATCGATAAGGCACAAGTCGCAGCAGTGATGAAGAAAGAAGGATAAGAATAAGTTGCAGAATGTAGAACGAAGTGGAAAATGTCAATGACGGATGTTTTAAGGTTGGACTTAAGTCTCCCCAAAAAGTCACCATACCCATATAAAATAGACTTATATTTTGTGTGTTCGACTTAACATTTTAACATTTGCATTACAACAAAACCATCATTTGAGTGGTTTAGAGTATATTATTTTAAGAAATTTTATAAAATAACAAGTATACTATTGGTTTTGAAGATGAAAATTAAAATTTAAAATTAATAAAACCATCATTTGAGTGGTTTAGAGTAATTATTTTAAGGAATTTTATAAAATAACAAGTGTACTATTGGTTTTGAAGACCAAAATTAAAATTTAAAATTAATAGTAGTAAGTTGTTAAAAAAAAGGTAATATTTAAGATTAATTTAGGTTATAATTTGTAAATCAATTAATTTTTTATTAATAATAAAAATAATTTTAAATATTAATAATTTGTAGTTTATAAAATAGTATCTAATTTAGTTTATATTGTAATTATTTATTTTATTTGTTAAATTCAATTATAATTTGATGATTTTCTTGTACTGTATGTTAAATAGATCAAAAATTCTCGTGTAAAGATGCTCGTGTATAGATATTGAAAATCTGTTATTTAATTGTTTTCCAGTTATGACTGAAATGGTTATATGTATGTAATTTATGACAAGTTATAATAACTAATGACTGACTTATTTTTAATTGATTTAATGAAAAGTTTTTTTTTTTTTATAAAAATTTTTTTTTTTTTTTTTTTTTTTTTTTACTTTCAATTTATCATTTTTTGACTTAGAAAGCATTGAACTTATTTATACATAACTAATTTGAGTAACAAATACTTTTTGCTGAGGTTTTTTAGTCATTCAAGCTTGTTACGAAAATGAAATTTTAAAAATTCAGAGAGGTCAAACTGTTTTAATTAATTTAGAGGATTAGGATTCATTATTACACAGGACAAATATATATATATATATATATATATATATATATATATATATATATATATATATATATATATATATTCTCAAAATATGTTAACTTAGCCACTTTTTACGTTACGATTGTAATTGTGTGTTGATTTGATGCATGTAAATGGATTGTCACCGGTGAGATAAACTGAAAATTATAAATTGTGTGGATATATGCTATATGTGTATTTTTATAATTGCATTTATCTTGATAAATTAAAGTTTTATATTATAAAAAAATGTAAATATATTATATATAAATCACTATATACTTTTCTGAGATGATTAGTAAAAATATTAATCTGATATATTTGCGTCTAGGAGTGTTACATTCAGTGCGGATCTTCCAAATTTTTTTGAAGTGCAAGTATAAAAAGTGTTGGAGTGTTAAGTATATGAAATATATTAAAATTAGAAAGTAAACTTTTATTTATATGCCAATTTACATGTACAAAATATAAAAAAAAATGGGAGCCTGATATAATATCTGTGACATTTCAGCTATCATTATAAAAAGTTTATTTTAAAAATTCTTTCTTTTTTTAAATACACGTTTTAGAAACAAAGAAAAGGTGACAAACATCATTTTCGAAAATTAGAAGCAAAATATGCAAAAATAAAAATAAAATAATGATAAATTGAAGGTAAGGATGTAATTAAACGTGAAAATTGTTTGTAATAACGGAAAGTGTGATTTTACACGTTACAAACAAACCACAATGTACGGAAGAAGAGTAGGCTATGAAAGCTTGAGCAGAAAGAGAGGAGTGAGGAGTGAAAAGTAAAGAGAGGAAATTAAAGGAGTGACAGGTGTTGGAAGAAGAGTTTTGCCGTATTCGGCATCATCAATTTATTCAAATTCAAAAGTCTTTTATGACAACACGGACCTTCGACATCACCGTAGCCAGAAGATGCAGCAACTAATAATAACCCCATTCAGAAATCACCACCATACACGTGGCCTTCATTTTATAACTTCACTGCACATGGATGACGTTGCGCAATCAAAAAGGCTGCACCATCATTCCCCATGTGTGTGCGGTGTAGGCTGGTATTATCCCGGGGCGCAGATGAATGCTACGTGTGAAGGTGTTGATGTGTGATTTGCGGATGCATAGGATGTAATGATGTAGAAAGAATGTGATTCTATTTTTCTAATGAATATAAGTGTCTGAGTGTATGAGAACGTTCGTACTCTCCTCCTCCCGGTGCTTTCATCTCTAGCTTGCTACAGAGTACAAAACAAAGAAAAAAAAAAAGAAAAAAAGAGAGAGAAAGTGATGAGAGCGGAGATGAAGGAAGAAACTCAAGCCCTGGTAAATGATAATTCTAACTGCGGCAAATTCTCGCAACTCCTTGCTTCCCAAGATCGTGATTATCTTCTTTCTCCAACTGGGGTTCAGGTTCTCTATCTCTCTCATAACTCACTTGTTTATCAGAGTAATAGCTGAAGATAGATAGTATATTCTTTGTATAAACAAAAAAGAAAAAAAAACTAGGATAGAGTGTGCTTCTACGGTATAATACGTGTATCGTTTAGTTCACTTTTGGCTGAGATTGTGGTCACTGGTCAGATTTCGTCTTTTACAAATTGTCTTGTTCTTGATATGATTTAACATCTGTGTGCTTTATACGTTTTTACAGACTTCCTCATGGCCCTCCAACTTTGGTTCTTAGCAGCCGAAAATATCAAGATTTCTTTAGAAATTTAAAGATAATAATAACCAGAAAATAACGAGAAAGTAATTTATGGTAATATATATGAATATGTAAATCCTTCTATTTCTTCAGTTTCCTTTATTTCAAGCTCTTCGCTGTGGCTTCTGGTGGCCAGGAGTTAGTCTTGCAACGTTTTTCTCGAATTGTTAAATTTGAATAATTAAAACATGTTTGGTGGGTTGCTGCTGCAGACGTTGGTGGCGGGTGAAGTGTTTTTGTTCAGTCATTTAGTAGCTGCTAACAAAAAATGGTTTTTTTAGTTACGCTTATATCTGTACAATATTCTCCATATTTATGTCTTTTAAAACAATTGTTATATCAACCCAAGCCTGCTCAGTGAAGACCCACTGTGTCAGTTGTTTTCTTGTAGAGTTTTGAACAGGTAAGATGTTTCTGGATTTATCTATTTATATGTGATATGTTATATATATCATAACTTGGAACATTTGCAACCTCAAAAATATGAAGGGATTGGACCAAGTTGTCCCAGTGCTAATCTTCCTACACTGAAATCATAGTCTAGGGTTTAAAAACAACTATCATATTAGTCTTATTCAAAGGATGCAACTTCTCAATTTGAAAAAAACTAGCTCTGGTTAGTTATGATCTCTCTGATTATCTGTGAACTTGCATGCAGAATATGTTCATATATGTCTTTTTTTTTCTTTAAATGTGAATCGGATGGGTAAATCCACTTCCCATGACCTTTATTGCTTGAGAACCATTAAAGGGTATTAAGAGCCTGACCCGCCCGAGTCCTTTACCCGCCCAAATAAACGGGTAAGAATAAGGTGAGAGAAGCAAGTCTTTTTGTGCTGTCTAATGTGGCTTGTCTCTACTCTACTTGCTTTTGAACAGTGCATAGTGGTTTAGTCCTTACTCTTTAAGTTCATGAATCCATCCCCAACAAACCTAAGCTTACGATTCCACTGAGTTATAGCATGTTTACAAGTAATATACTGTACGAAAGAGAGAATGGGTTATGTGTAAAAAGGGTGTTGTTTATACGAACTGCAGAAAAAAGTTGAGACTCCTCCCTCCCCAATATGAAGCCAATTTTTTTTGTTTTTACACAACTCTTCTTTAATCGTAAAGATAAAGCACCGTCAATGGAGCGTTGTACATACTTATAAGTGGGTCCCGTGCTATCGTAAAAAACGATTGCTTAAGTAAACTACTGTTGCTTTACTATAGTCAATTGGTTAAGAAACTGTTGTTTAAACTTTAAGGTTGACTGTCTTTGAAGTTGCTCAACTAAGAAACCTGCTTTTAATTTTAAGTTTAACTTTTATTATATCTATAAAGAAAGAGGGAAGTTGAAAAATTAAAATAATCAATGTAAATATTTTTAAAAATTTATTGGGTGTCATTCCTTTCATTAGTTTTTGGTTAACTAAGAAAGGTGGGTTATGTACCAGCATTTTTGTTGAATATATTTAGACACTTGTAACTGCCGAACCCAAATTTGGTTATTTTAAGAGTTGGAAATGGAATTAAAAAAGAATGGTGATGATATTCTTGTTGGCTATGGAGTTGTTCGATTAGTTGGATCATAGATGCAAAGCATTCACGAGGTACACATGTCCAATAGTTGTTGTCCCTATCAGTGTGTGATGGAGGACCAAGGATTGAATCGAAGGACATGTGTCAGCTAAACATTTCCTCTAGCGTTGTCCTAGCTATTACGCTTTGCGTTGGACACGTGGCCCATTATCCCCTACAAAATAAAACACTGGGCCATTTCGGTGGCCCGTCTCTTTCACAATTTCGGATAGCACTGGATTCTGTTTCTGTTGTTATGTACCCTTGCTTTTATATATCATTGTGTACTCGGTACTCCTTTGTCGGTGTTTTATTTCTACTTGGTTCTTTCAATTTCTTTCGTATATATATATATATATATATCTCTGAATTCTTATTAAGATAAAGTGACGCTTTTATGGTTTCATAGAAACATGTCATCAATTAATTGCGAAGTTTACAGAATATAATAGAAGAAGGTACATTGAGGAATGTGTTAAGAAAAATGGGTTCTTATCTATATCTTCATGTATCTTCGTTTCCCTGTCCCCATAGTTAATTGACACCTCACAGACCAGACACATGGTCTGTTAGGAATCCAAGTGTGAGTCTAAGTCCCACATTGACCAGTATTGAGAAAGTAGAGCACCATATAAGGATCAAGGCCCATAAACCCATTGCCTTAAGGTTTTGGGTTGAGAGTGGTGTCAGTATC
>Ga0214544_1004625_pt1 | contig 27478 bp, 24 predicted proteins | sample CNSS3metaG_FD_160074 | JGI IMG/M metagenome (GOLD analysis project Ga0214544, IMG submission 160074) | Root nodule microbial communities from cowpea collected in UCLA plant growth center, Los Angeles, California, USA - CNSS3 | ecosystem: Host-associated > Plants > Roots > Nodule | place: USA...
AGGTAAAGTTTAGCGGGTACGGGTATCCACGGGTACGGATACTATGATACCCGTATCCGCCCCGTTAACATGCGGGTATCAAAAATACTCATACCCGCGGGTAGCGGGTATCCATTTTTAATATCCATTTCCTACCCGTTGCGGGTTTTATCCGCGAATATCCGCGGGTACGGATTTTTTTGAGATCCCTAAATGCAACTGGCTTGTTACTTTTTTGTATTAATAATAATCTTACTTTTGTTTGACGTGATAAATGGTTATTTAATATGGCATCTCTTACCGTTAATGATATACTTTAGCAAATTATTCCTATTAACCTAATAAACTAATTAAAGAATAATTTTATACATCGGTGGCAGTAAAAAATTACCGTAAAAATACTATTGTAATTAGTCGATTTGGTGGAACTCTTCAAGATTTTATTCAAGAATATCACAATTCAAATTGAGTAACCTATTATATAACAAGTTTTTATCACTGCTCTTTCTACCTTTCCTTTCGCAGAGGTTTTGTGAAAGTGTTTGCTGGAAATTAAAATTCTTTATCGGAATATCCTAAATTAATACTAATCACGTTTGGTGGACATCTCTGCATCGGTTTCATCGCGGTTGAAAGCATAGTATGCGCTATATAAATAGCACAAAAGGGAATGTGAAAGGGTGAGTAATTGAAAAGTTTTGAAGATGGCGAAGAAAAATTTTCCCATGGGTTTCTCTGTTGTTTGCATAACCTTAATCCAGTTCATAGCTTCACTGAATTTCAGCACATCCCAGAACGAAATTAGCACTAGTACAACAACCACCACAACTAAGGCCTTTTTCATATTTGGCGACTCCACTGTAGATTCTGGCAACAACAACTTCATAGATACCATTCCAGAGAACAAAGCGGATTACAAACCATACGGACTCAACGCTTTTTCTCATCAACCAACGGGACGATTCTCAGATGGTCGTGTCATTGTAGATTTTATAGGTATGTTTTTGAAGTTGTTTTTGAAGCAAATATCATAGTACTTTGTCCTTTGTGTGTACTAAATTAACTTCTATTACGTGCTAATGCAGCTGAATATGCTGAGCTTCCACTAATCCCTCCATTTTTGCAACCAAATGCTGATTTCAGCAACGGTGTCAACTTTGCTTCTGGTGGGGCCGGTGTTCTTTCTGAAACCAATCATGGACTGGTAAATTGCCGGCACAATATGATACATATGTAATGTAACACAACTGTTGTTGTCTAAGATATATAACATCATTCATTATTACATGATCCTTTTGCACCTATATCTGTGACTCGTGACATGCAACTTGTGAACCTGACTTATGAAGAACTCTTTAATTAACAAGTTGCTATGTGAATAGGTGATTGATTTTCAAACACAATTACGTCACTTTGAAGAAGTGAGGAACTTGTTATCAGAAAAGCTTGGAGAGAAGAAAGCAAAGGAATTGATCTCAGAAGCAGTTTATTTCATTAGCATAGGAAGCAACGATTACATGGGTGGTTATCTGGGTGACCCAAAAATGCAAGAAAGCTACAATCCTGAGCAATATGTTGGAATGGTCATTGGAAATTTGACACAGGCCATCCAAGTAAGCCAGATTAATTAAGCAAACTAAATGAAACCCTAATTAATGAGGAAAAACATAACAAGTTGATCTCTTTTTTACAGATTCTATATGAGAAAGGAGCAAGAAAATTTGGGTTCTTGAGTTTGTCTCCTTTGGGTTGCTTACCAGCTCTTAGATCTCTAAACCCTGAAAGCGACAAAGGTGGTTGCTTTGAGGCAGCTTCTGCTCTTGGTCTAGCGCATAATAATGCTTTGAGTAATGTTCTCACAAGGCTGAAACAAGTCCTTGAAGGGTTCATGTACAGCAACTCTAATTTCTATGACTGGCTTCTAGATAGAATAGATAACCCCACAAATTATGGTAAGTAATTCACAACCGATTCATGGACAAGAACATGTATGAACAAGTCTTGGTAACCAATTGGATTTTGTTTATTATGGAAGGTTTTAAAGATGGAGTTAATGCTTGCTGTGGAAGTGGACCATACGGTGGCATGTTCAGCTGTGGGGGCTCTACGAAAGATACAGAGTTCAGCTTATGTGACAATGCTGGTGATCATGTATGGTGGGATTCTTTTCACCCAACACAGAACATTCATCAGCAATTCGCTAAGGCATTATGGGATGGACCATCCTCTTCTGTAGGGCCATACAATTTGAAACAACTCTTCTCCAACAACGAGATCACGCTCACTATAGCTGATGTAGTTGATGCCCCACAAAACCAGCAACACAGTTTCACTGTCTGAGTTCTTTTTTTCTTTTAAATGAATCTCAAAGGTAATGGTTGAACTGAAATAAGAACGTTAATTTCTACTCAATATTATACAGCAGCACGTTGAAAAGTTATAATGCTTTAGGCATTCAAATAAAAAAGTTATCAGTTTTAGTTTCTTGTCTAGTACTGTAATGATACTAATTATAATCATTTTCAATTTAAAATAAAACTTACATTAAGTGCAACGCATTAACGGGTATAATTTCTACACAATGAAGGAGACCGTTACCTTCCTAGTACAAGAATAGTATAGTCACATAGCGACCATTGCACCAGCTCCTAGCACTCCATTTATAGAGGAGTTCGGTACATGAAGATTAGGTAAAGAATTTCCATCACAACCTCACAAACTATATTTTACAACCAATAACAACTTGTGTTACAATAAATAGCAACTTCTATTACATCAGTACCTGAAAGACATAGACAAGGTTTATAATAAAACAATTCACATGTTTTAATATCTTAATATATGTGTTAGGTTCAAAACATTTGTATTTTTACAATAATATACAATAACATATTATGATGTGTAAGACACTTTGATGTGACTTGGTTATCAATCCCATCTATTTTAATTCCACATGAGTCTGATTTAATCTAGACCGGTCAAACTCAATCTGATCTAAGCAAAATCTAACTTGACTCGTACGAGACATAAGGCAACTCACTTCAACCTTAATCCAAGTTGACTCAGTTCTACCTAAGCCTAGATCGATTCTACTTAACTTGGACCTGACCATACTTGGTCTTGATCGGGTTGTGCTTGGCATGATCTTAATTGGGTAGGCTCAACTCGGTCTTTATCAAACTATGAATGACTTCGGCATAGTCCAACTCAATTGAATGTGGGTTGATCTCGACTAAATTAAATATGGATCCATCCAACTTGACTAAATGAGATATACTCATGCATCATATATTGATTCATCTTGACTTGTATCCATACCAATTCATTTCTATCTCGACCTAAATCGATTTGTTTTGACTTGTTCTCGAACTCACCTGCCTTGATTTTGGACCTTGGCCAACTTAGCTAAGCATGAGCCTATGAAGACTCAACTTGATCTAGGCAGGGGTCAACTTGCCTTGACCTGGGCCAAGGCTAACTCTACTCTACCTAGGCCTAAGGTAACTCACATATATTGGATTCAAGCCCAAACTGACTCATTTGGACCTAGGTCTGAGTCTTGACTCTACGTAGGTCTATATTGATTTAGTTTGACTTTGGTTAATTCAACTTGTACCCCAGTTGATTTGTCTTGACTTTGACTTGGATCAACTCGGTCCAACCTTGTTTGAGCCCAACCCAATTCTATCTTACTTGATCTAACCCAACCTAACATTTTGTAACTTGAAATGACATAGATGTATCTTAGATTTTTTATTTTCAAAATCTACAAAAATATCAAATATCTATACCAAATTTAATCCAAATAAATGGATTTGACTTAAGCTCCCAAAATATGGATTTTGATTTGAAATAAATCCATTTAAATAGACCTAAAATAATATGGATTTGAATAATTATGAATTGGATTTGACAATTTGAAATTTTTACCCACCTTTGGACAAAAGTGCAAGACACATGTCAATAAAAGATGATACTAACGCAAAAATGACTTATGACGTCTGCTCATGTACATATGATTAACAAAGATCAGACATAAAAAATGCGGGGTAGTAATTTATAAATAATTCGTCAATTTTTACGTTTGACATCTTTCCATCAGACATAACTTTTGATTTTTATGTCTGATCCTCTAAGCCATAACCTCTATAGCAAAACAATTATAGTGGATAATGACCATAACTACCTGAATTTGCAATTAGGTATGAAGACAAGGTTAGGTATGTACATACACGCCCCAACCCCATCCCGATATCATTTTAATACTCCTTTTTAATATTTTTATTTTATTTTTTTTACACAAAATATTTGACTCTCAATTTCAAGTGTTCAATCACACAAACCTTTAATTTGGTAGCTAATATAAACAACTTATATTTTTTTTATCCTAACTTTTGTTTCATTTGAAGAACTTTTATTTTGTCAAAATAATTTTCACTAATTATCTCTTAATAAATTGACTAGTTTGATATTGAAATTTTTTTCTTAAATCTACAAGGTACTTTTCATTTTATCATCTCTTTAACTGTATATTTATTTATTTTTTTTGCAATTTCAATAAATGGTATATGAAATTGTTTATAAGATACCCATTTGATTATTTTTACTTTTTTATATTTATATTTATTATTTATTTTTATCATGTAAAATATTATTTTTATTTTATAACTTATTTTTATCACCGTAATTATATAAATACAATTTTACTTATTATAGTATAATAATTTAATGGTACTGTGAGTCTTATTTACTATTGTTTAACATCTATCGAAATATATGTTAAAGTTTAAAACATAAAAAAATATTTTAAATTCAATTATTATTAATTTAATATTTATTTTTCATGTGATTTGGTTTGGTCGAAGGTCGGTATTATATTTTTTGTTTATAAGAAAACAATACTTTTCTGTAATAAATAAAGAAATAGATAGGTGTCAGGATATTAATTGTAGCATTTTAAAATTTTCTCTAATACGTTGTTTTTTTTTTTAGTTATATAGTTGATTCATAACTATATATTTATATCATGTAAATACAATACAATTTATGAAGGAATAAAAGCCTAAACTTTAAGAAAAGAAGGTGACTTAGTTTCTTGTGAGAATTAATATGTCAATTCAACGGAATAACTAATTTTAATACAGCCTGTGTTAAATAAAAACACGATGACATAACATGAAGAAAAAAAAAATAGCGAGGTCCTTGTTTCGGTGAAATAAAATTAATAATTCTCCAGCTAAAAGATAAATATTTTATTGGGTTATTAAAAGTTAATAAAAATATTTCATTAAAATCAACATGTTATAAAATACTATCACCAAGAAATAATAGACAAAGTGATAATATGATAATAAAGAGTGAAATTTGTGTATTATTAGCAAAACAAGAAGATGAATATAAAAAACTAACTATTATCTATATTTACATTTTTTTTTCTACTTCTGATTTTGAGTAGCACCCAAACAAAGCCCAAATAAAATATAGCCCAGTGGTTGATGTTTGTTTACAAATATTTATGCAATGCACAGGATTCATTCATGCGACTTTGTTCCATTGGAGTGGGCAAGAAAGTTTAAATGCCACGTTAGTTCACAATCACATTTACTCCGCGGTCGTTGAAACAAACAACAATTCAGATTTCAGACTATACCAAAATCGCATATAATACTTACAATTATTGCCAAACAATCTCTTCCATCTAATTCACTCCAATATATAGTTATTCTAAAATGAAAATAACTTCTCATACTTATTTATTTCAGATTTTTAATTGTGTGGCTTTGCTTCTTCTTTTCTCTTTGGATCTGTGACCACTGAGCTGTCAATAAATCACAACTTCGCAAAAATTAAATACAGTATAATAATATAAATAAATAATATATATAAATTTAAAGTAAACAAAAATTGAATCAATTATTAGCTGTTGGTCGTTCTTCTTCTCTTCTCTTCCCGTTCGTTCCCGTGCTCCAAACTTTTCCTTCTTCAACCTCTCAAATCTCTCCTTTTTTTTTCATCTTCTTCTATATCTTCGATCTCGCGCTAGCGTCTTTAAACGCTGCGTTTCGAGTTTCCGTTTTTCGCAACACGCACGTGCTTTTTATTCTCTGCGACTTCCGCTTCGTAGCTACAAAATCACGCAATCCGTAGTTTGTGAAATTTCGATCTGTGCGGTGGAGATTCTTCGCGGTGAGGTTGAGTCTCATCGGAGGGAGAGTAACGCGGGTTGCCGCGGGTGATGGCGGGGGAGGTGGTGGTTGGTGGCGGTGGTGCAGGAGGAAGAGGCGGTGGAATGTGGAGGGAGGTTCGATGAATTTGGGGGTGGGAGAATGCTGTATTTGAAGCAACCTAGGGTTTTTGAGAGCATGGAGTTGTGTGTTTTGGAGCATTGGTGGTTTTGTGCCTTCTCCTCGTGTTAGGTGGTGGTGATCGTTGTGTGCGAGAACGTTGGGTGATTTTATTGGCTACACTTTGCATGCGTTTTTGATGGTTTCCCTCTGAGCCCGAGGCTCGGGGGATCTGAATAATTGGGCGAAGGAGCAGCCATGGCATCTTCGGAGAATGAACCTTCTTCTCACTCTTCACCTCCTCCTCCTCCCGCAAATATTTGTATGCAAAAGTTCCGGCTATATGAGACTCTATCGGTGTGTATTTGTATGCTATTATGCACTTTTCTTGTTCTTTCCAATTTCCGTTTTTTAGTTGTTGTTGTAGTAAGGTCTGAACTCTGAACTCTGATTCTGCTGAGATCCCTTTATTTTTGTCGCAATTGATCGTTTCGTGTGAAAAATACGTTGTAGCTAAATTTTAGTTCTACGTCTTTATTTCTTGGTTGCTTATTGGCTGGCTTGTTCTGTATCGACGTATTGTAGAAGAAGAATTTTGTTTTTCCTCTTCCTTATAATTGAGTTGAGGGGCTATGATACGAAGGTTAATAAATAGTATTAGAAGTAAGGTCAATGCGCTTCTTTCTCGCTCACCATCGTATGCTGTGATGATATGCATGTTATCGAAGTTCTGTCGTATAGTTTCTCTAAATTTTTATTTTAACTTGTACATAAATTAATTTCAGTTTAGGGAGAAGTTAATTTTATTTTTTACTTATTTTTTTCTTAGAGGGACTTCTTGAGAAGCTCATCCGAACAAATCTTAATTTCTTGCTTTATTATAATGGTTTTTTACATTTCCAAAATAAATTTGACTGTAATTTTTATGGTATACACGTGAGCTTCTTTGTGGGTGATGCTTCCTATTTCATTTTACGCTAGAGTGCAATATGCCTTCACTTTAAAAGTGGGTCTTCTATGGCCTGTTTATGATTTAGACGATGTGTTTTACAATTGCACCGTTGAATTATCATGCCTGTTGTAATCCAATGTGTATATTAAACTTTGGATATCACATTTTGAGAAAATGCCGAGTTTCATGGTTGGATACTTTTGAAGTTGTGTTTATCAAATGTTTCTTTATTTAAAAGTTTTTTCCCTGTTTGTGCCACAGAACTTTTACATGATAGGAAGGGACAAGAGCAGGACTTATTGGAAAGTGTTAAAAATTGACCGTCTAGAGCCATCCGAGCTGAGTGTGCTTGAAGATTCCACCACATACACAGAAAGTGAATGTTCTGATCTGTTGAGACGTATACATGAGGGGAATAGGTCCACAGGTGGACTGAAATTTGTTACAACTTGTTATGGAATTATTGGTATGTTGATCTGATGTGTATTTTTCAGTTGACCTTTGAGAAGTTATGAATTTATATCTTGATTTGTTATTCTGCATCCAGGGTTCATAAAATTTTTAGGGCCATACTACATGGTGGTCATCACAAAAAGAAGGAAAATTGGTGCAATCTGTGGTCATACAGTATATGCTGTCTCAAAGAGTGAGATGATTTCACTGCAAAATCCTTCTGTTCAATCTAACATCGATGAAAACAGGTCTTTAAATTTTTGATGTTATATTGATTTTACTTTTCTAGTTAAAAAGAAAAACTGGATGTTATCGCAAGGGATGCCCATCATATACGTGCATTTATATTTACTATTTTGAAACAGAATGTTGCTTCAGATTTATTCTTTTTGTGTCGTCTTTCAATTTAAATTATTTTAACTGCCTATTGTTCATAAGATATTTAAAGTTAATAAGTTAGTGGAAAACTTGAGGTTAAAATTGCATCCCATCTCCTTGGCCTAAGTAAAAAGAATGTCAAAAGGTGAAAAGGTTTTTTTATTCATTATAAACATGTCTGCTGATTATTGAGATGTGAATTTTGATTACTTTTTGCTCCTTATAGAAATGTTGCATAAAATTGAATTGTTTGGTGATTATTCTTAATGCTTGCTATTTGCTACCATCTTTTGATTTAGACAAAATATTTTGTGCTTAATGTTTTGCTACAATCTCAAATTTATTGTTCTTAATGTTTTGTGCTTTTGTATTAACTTTTTTTTTCGTTCACTTTTTAGATACAAGAAGCTTCTATTAACGGTTGACCTTACGAAGGATTTCTATTTTAGCTACTCATACTGTATCATGCGTAGTCTTCAAAGGAATTTGTGTGATAGTGAAACAAGCCACGTCCTTTATGAGACCATGTTTGTCTGGAATGAGTTTTTGACTCGAGGAATTAGGAATCACCTCCAGAATACTATTTGGACAGTTGCACTGATATACGGCTTTTTTAAACAGGTGATTCTTAGTGTCTCTTAGTGCCATTGCAAGAATATATGATAAACTTTTCTCATTAAAGTGAATACCATTCTGATATGACTCATTCAAGTGACAAAAAAAAATATACTTTATTTTCTTGTTATTAGTATTAGTATAAGTGTTCAACACATCTAGATGACATTGCATCTTAAGTTTTCATTTCTGGGCTAGATACCTTCATAAGAATATGGTCATGTACTATTATCTCATATTCAGATCAAGTAGTTGTGCTGTGTCAACTCATGCTTGAAGTTCTAATGTCTATTTTGTGGCTTCTTTAGGAAACACTTGCAATATCTGGGCGGGAGTTCATTCTTACTCTCATTGCACGACGATCTCGCCATTATGCTGGTACTAGGTATGAAAGTTTCATTGTATTGAGTTTGTGTTCCTTATGCTCTAGTAATTTTTGTATTTTCTACCTGTTTTGACTTGTTGCCACGACTCTAATATAATTATAAAGAAATGGTCCATGGAATCCTTGTCTAAAATTTTTAATGGCATTAGTATTTGAAAAGAAATTTACATGATTAAGTTTTGACAAGCGAGCTCTTTGCAAGGCTTCTTAACATAACAATGAAAGCAAAAAAGAAGAGAGAAGGCAACATGATAGTCAAAGTTGCTTAAGTTGTGATCTGATGCGAGTCCTTAGTCCTCTCCCAATCAATACATTCACATGGAGTTTAGTATTTTTGGTATCATAACATACTAAATCAGCAGAATCGAGTTGGAATGGATGAATATTGACTCTGTTCTGGGTCTGGCGATACAGATCTCAGAGGATGAGAACCAACAAACCTTATGGATTGATGAACTGAAGCAATGATGGATGGGTGTGTTCAGAAACTCTTTGGTAGTGGTCGGCAAAGGTAGTGGCTAGATACAAGCTCTAATGTGCCATAATGCACTGTACAAATATTTGCTTTGGACCAGCAACTCAGGAATGAAGTCTTGTGGCTGCTTTGGCTATGATAACCCTTAGGTCAAAGGATATCTTGGAAAAGTGAATTTTAAGCATAACAGAAACTGGCTAGGTAAGGTGATATTTGCACCCACTTTTATATATTATAATTTGACCATTTCTATAGTTGATATAAGATCTCTAACACAACTCCTTACACCGAATATTGACATTTTGAATGTGGTAATAGATGGAGGTTTCATAATAAGTGGCATGATAGGCCCAAACAAATTTGACTTGGTCATATCTCTAGTTGATATGGGATGTTGAACAAACTCTCACTGAGGACTACACATCTTAAGTATGGAAATATATATTTATGGGTGGTTTGATAGCAATCCAATAATAGGTGACACAATAATTTCAACAACTCTTGCTTGGAGAAGTTATAATACAATTTTAGAAAGTGGACTTTAAGCCTATTCAATCTCGTAACCATCTTGGAAAGATGAGGTTTACACTCAATTATATACTATAATTTGGTCATATCTTTAATCAATGTGGAATTTTTAACACACGTCTTTACACTAAGTACTAGAGATCTCGAACATGATAATAGATATGGGTCTAATAAGGGGTGACATGATAGACCCAAACAAATTTGGTTTGGTTATATTTCTAATCGATGTGAGATCTTCAACATGATATGACATTGGGTTGGTCAAGGTGAAAGTGAAGCACCCCGCCAAACATGAGATTTGATTTGAGATGCATCACCACTGGTGAGAGAGAAATAATGCTATGACATAGGGGTTCTATTGGTAGGTTGTAAGTAAAAGCCTTGTCAAGAGGGACGTCGAGTGTCTCTTGGACACCTTGAGGGTTTCCCTTTTCACCCCTATGTTATATATTCTCTTATCTAAAGTGGCCTTTGGACCTACTACTCCTTTTCTAGGTTAACAAATTTTTTTTCATAAAAACTTAATGGAAAAATCACATATCTTGGTCTAATTTCTTGAGTTTTGGGTTTTTGGTCAAGGTTTTCATGATCACTAAGATAATAGTAAAATACAATCGGATTGAACGTGGGAAGAATATGGGTTCAACTTTGTGCCTTTTGCCATGGGAACTCTTACAACATTCAAAACTTGTAATTCCCTTAGGCCAAGATTATTTTTGCAAATGATATTCAACACCTTTATGACTCTTCTCATAAACCAGTATCTGTTGAACAAATGGATCTTGACATTTCTTCTTTTATTGTTAAAGCCCAATCAATTGCTAAGGAATTGCAGATGTTCTAAGAAGTTGGATAAGTTCTACATGGTTACGATTCTTCATGCCATGCACCTACATTTTGATCATGTTCTATACAAGGTCCTGACTGGTTTAGAAAATTCCATCAATGGAGTGTTATTATAATAATAGAAATAAGGGATAAATCATTTATAATCAGAATTTTTTACTTATTATCATGTTATATCTTTATTATTAAAAAGAATATCAAATCTTCTCTATTGTATTGATTCTATTTTATCAATATAAATTAAGTCACCCATTTTGTCTCAAACATACTGTTTCAACTCAAGGTTTCTTTCTTTCCTATAGTTTAACAGTCTGTTTGCCACATGTTATTTCAAGTTAGATTCAGGCTATTTTCAATGGCTGTGTAGCAGGGCTGTTATAATATCATTATCTTGTTCCCGTTTAGTAATGCTATACCCCTGTTCTGTTGTATTTCATGGTGCTACTATATATTACTTCTGGGTGGTATTGTGGACTGTAGCATGTGGAAAGAATAGAGTTCTTCATTTTATGTTCAGGTCGTATTAACTAGAACCCATCTATATCTGGTATATTCAATCATCCTTGGCTGTTTGATAGAATACTCTTAAAACTAGAAGATTGGACAAAGGTAAAGGCGAAAAAAGAAATTAAGATGGAAAAATGCAAGCAAGAGAAGATTGAACTTTGGTGCTGCTGGGTAATTGGCAAATTAACTAGCACTGGACTCAAGACCCATTTTTCGTTAAATTGCCTTATGTGCTTGTTGTTGTGGTGGTGTTATCCAATGGAGTAAATGGTTGACTTTTCTTTGAAATGATATTGTGAAGTGTTGCTCACTCTCAAATATTGTAGGATTTATATAAAACAAGAACTTACACACTTTGAATTTGTCCATGATCGAATGTTACCGACTGTCAAATATGTGAGGATAGGGTCATAATTACAGTATGGACTGATGAAGTTTCCCTATCATGGTTTGTTTCACCTGTTGCCCTATCAGTTGGCAGTATTTTCTAGACATCAAAGGATGATTTTCCAATTTTGTTTGTTCCTTTCAAATATTCATAAGAAAGCATTAAATACTCTACTTTCCATTTTAAAAAATTATATTGCAGTTACTCATTAATGGATGTTTTCCTTTTAAAGAATAAACAGAGAGCCTTTAAGGTTGTGGAGATATTATCAGATTCAGTGCCTAAAATACTCGGGCCTGTTTAATTTTAGTGCTGAATTGAAAAGATACTGCACTGATAATAAATTTAAGTGGAATTGCATATATTCATGGATACCTAATGTATTCAGGAGCAACCTTTTCCTTATGTAATCATTACATGATATTTAATTTTATTTATTATAAAATCTTGTTTATCTTATGAAATACAAATATTTTCCACTAATACACAAAAAATTAGAATTTTTTACAATTGGGGTTGAGTGCTGAGTTTTCCCATCAGACTCCTTACTAGAAATTCAGTGCAAGTTAATTTTACCAAATATACCAGCTTTACTTTAATTTTAGGTTTCTCATTTCTCCAAGCTCTAGTCAGGATTCTAATATTATATATTTGCCAGATTATATGTGCAACTTGCAACTTCATTTATGTGGTTATTGCTATGTAGGTATTTGAGACGAGGATTAAATGACAAGGGTAGAGTAGCAAATGATGTGGAGACAGAGCAAATTGTATTTGAGGATGTTCCTGAAGGTCTTCCCGTCCAAATATGCTCTGTTGTCCAGAATCGGGGTTCAATCCCCCTGTTCTGGTCACAGGAAACTTCACGTCTGAATCTTAAGCCTGATATCATATGTATGCCTTACCATTTCCTGAATACTAGCACTTTTCGAGTTATGTTTTTCTTATCTTCTCTTCCCCACCTAATGTATGAGGCACTATCTGTTTGCTTATGTTTTCACTTGGTCTTCGTCAGTGTCAAAGAAAGATCAGAATTATCAAGCCACCAAACTTCACTTTGAAGATCTCGTCAAAAGATATGGGAATCCCATAATAATTTTGAATTTGATAAAGGTAGTTTTTCTTCTTTGAAGGAGTTTATTTTATTTTTCCCATTTTATCAATTGTCTAATTTCCTCAATAAGCATTTTTCTTGTATTTTATAATAGAAAGGTGTTGATTTCTTCTGTCTTTTTTAATTTGGTTAGATTCTTAAGTAATTGATATTGTTACTATTTAACCAACAGTCACATGAGAGGAAGCCTCGCGAGTCCATTCTTCGTTCTGAGTTTGGTAATGCCATCAATTTCATTAACAAAGATTTATCAAAGGAGAACAAATTGAGGTTTCTTCATTGGGATCTTAAACATTTTCAGAGGTTAGTGTCTTATCCTACAATTTTTTCTTTTTAACAATTAAACTAAAATTGTTCTCTGAATAAACTAATATAGTTTTATGTTCTTTTTATCTGTTCTATTTCCAGCAAAGCTACAAATGTTTTACTACTTCTGGGGAAAGTGGCTACATATGCTTTAACATTAACAGGTTTTTTATATTGCCAAGTGTCACCAACTTCTAGACTCGAAGAATGTATAGAAAGACCACCTATTGAGTAAGTTTTTCATTTTCCTCCAACGTCTTTCACTATTTCGTTGAAACATTGGGTGTATTTGTGAAATTTCTAGAGGAAAGTATTAAGACAATGTACAATGATATAAAGTTTTCTGTGAATAGCATTAAGGAATGTTATTAAGGTGTTAATACATGTGCCGAGATAAAGGCATTAATATTTGACGTTACGTTCATCCACTGACATCTTTTGTTTATATTATTGATGTTAAGTTTCGCATATGACAATATTGATAAGGGAAGCTTTCAACCCACGAGACATGTTGATGTTGACAATGAAGATGGAAATAATTTAGAGAGGAAACCTAGTGGAGAAGACAACCATGCTAACGGAAATCATTTTGTTAAGTCACCCATGTTCCAGAGGGGGGTTCTTCGAACTAATTGTATAGACTGCTTAGATCGCACTAATGTTGCACAATATGCATATGGGTTGGCTGCTCTTGGCCACCAGCTTCATGCTCTGGGAATTATTGACCACCTGAAAATTGACCTTGATGATCCTGTAAGTGATGATTTGATGGGATTTTATGAGCGGATGGGTGACACTCTTGCACATCAGTATGGTGGTTCTGCTGCACATAAGAAGGTGATTACTTATGATGTTCTTTGCAATTGCTTCAGTTAGCACTTATATTTATCTAGGGAACTGACCTTTAAAATCTTTCAAATAAAGCTTATATTAACTTTATAATTGGTTTAAACTTTATAATAGACAAGATCATTGTTAATCTTAGTTTTTGAAGACAATTTTAGCTGGACAAAATTAAATAGATATACCAAAGGAGAAATCTCTATCAATCAGCCCAATGATAATTATTTTGTGGTTTACTGCCAATAATGCCAATTTAAATGTGTTCCTATGTTATCTGAGTTGGATCGTATTCAATTGTATTAGTAGTCTTGTTTGCTTTCTCATTTATAGGACTTGAGAATAGACTTATGTCTCGGATTGCGTACTTGCATCAGTTTCTGATTACATAAACAAACTTGGAAGTGTTACTGCCACTAATGATGACTATCATATAACATATAAAAAGTTGGAAACCTCATTATCCCTATTGGAGTTAAATTTTAATTTTTCAGAATGGTAATTCCATTATAAACTTGGTCAATCTTCAGAATTTTGGGTTTGGCTCCTATATAGTGCAAGATGTACCTTAACTTGGGCATAGTCCAGAGTTGTAGCTGTTGACTGGAAATCAATGATTGGGATTTTAACAACTTCACAATTTGTTGGACTGGTATTTTATAATAACCTTAACTATTGGTTTTCAATCAAGTATTATCTCCACTAACTCTATAATGTACCCCTGCAATTCACAGTAGCCCAATGACGATTTTCTTTCTTCCTCGGATGCTTTATTTTTTTTTTCATTGTTAAATGGGTAAAGTACATGTTGGAAAATGCTAATTGATTTGTTCATTGTATGGTCTTTTTCTTTAACTTCTTTTCCACTTTGCAATGTAGATATTCTCTCAGAGGAGGGGACAATGGAAAGCTGCAACACAATCCCAGGAGTTCTTTAGGACTCTTCAACGATATTACAGCAATGCTTACATGGATGCTGAGAAGCAAAATGCAATTAACATGTATGTGCCACGGTCATGTATTTCTTAACTGTTTATTATCTCCAAGTAATATTTTTTTCCCGTGGTTGGATTCAAAGCTTGTCTTATTACTCCACTTAGCGTGCTTGATGTGGAACTTGAGTGCCTATAATACCCAATTTTCCATTAATAGCCCCCTACCAAATTCTCAACTGGGAAACGTAGAGAAGAAAAACGTTAGAGTTGAGCGAAAGTCTCTCTCTATGGGTTGTACTTGGTGTATCCCTAATAAATGAATTTCCTTTGACTGTAGTGAGTTGTGGAGGTAGTTGCACTGGCATTACGTACATTACTGCACTTATTTTTATCTAGTACAAATCTTAACCTGTTTCTGGATTTGCCGAAGTTTCCATATTTTTCACTTGATTGTGACCTTATGCTATCTCCATTTTAAATTATCTATACTAGTTATAATTTTAATATATTATTATATGTTCCAGTTTGCAAAGATTGTCTCTTTCGTGTTATTAATCAATTAATTATTGTCTCATAATAGTAAACTAGTCTTCCTTTTTCTTGGCACAGATTCCTGGGGCATTTTCAGCCCCAAGTGGGTAAGCCTGCTCTATGGGATTTGGGTTCAGATCAACATTATGATATAGGGAGACATGGGGATGATGATGCAAGGTATTTGAATTTAATATATGTGCACACCCTTTTTTCTTTCTTCATTCGGTAAATACCTGGGATTTTAAGAGTTTGTCCATGTGAAATTTCCTACCTCAGGTATAATTCTTAAAACATTCTCTTTGTAAATAATGAAGTAAAGGAACTAAGAGTGAATTTTGAGATGAGATCTAGTAAGCCCAAGCCCTAGCCTGTTGTAATTATTCATATAGCTGTTCTTAAGAAAGAGTCCTTCCTATATAGAGGCGTGGGATAATTAGTTGTTGGCATGAGTGTCAAGTGCCAACTTTCTGATGATATACATTCTTTCTCATAGTGTATCCTTACTTACATCGGTCATGGTTGTCTATACTCAGGGAAAATAGTATCCTGTTCTTCAGAAATTTATAGGTTCTTCACTTGACTGGAACATTCTTTGGTTCACCACTTTAGCGTGGTTTATGATGAGTGTTGGGAATTCCAGCATCACCTGCCACAACATTTCTTGGAGTGCAGCTCATGCGGTTTATATATTTTTTGGACTACTTCGCTTAATGCAAATAGGTTTTAAGGTGAAAGCTAACATGGTATCAGATCCTGTACCTTACCTAATAATTGCCTATAGGCTTGACTGGTTTTGGTAATCTATCTGGAAAGGGTATTGGGAAGTCCTATATCACCTACCTCACTTCTTAGGGTGTGGATAATATATTTATTGGAGAACTTTGTTTTAATGCCAATCGGTTTTTAGATGAAATTTGACAGAGTGTGGTTGACATGCTAGTAGTGCTTTTGGCAACTTACATGGTGAACTGCTTTTGCCACTATGTTTTAAAAATAGAGTATATGATTGAAGTTTATAATTTCGATAGGAAAAACATGAACAATTATTAGAACTCGGTTTATGACTGACTAATCTTATCTTTGTTGTGCACATTTGGCCCAAAACATAATCTGAGTTTCTATGTCAATGCATATTAAAGAGATTGGGCGTGAGCTTTGTCAATCTTTTGTAAACAAGCCTCTTAACTAACTCAAATGCAGCAACAAGTGTGATTTTTGAAGATTTATGGTAAATACTGACTTATTTTGCATTTTCACGTATGCAAATCTGTCTGCTAATGAAGCCTGGCATTTTTTAACTGTGGTATAACAGTCATCAAGTTGCTGTTAGAATTTGCTACGAGGATTTAAAGTGTAGCTGTGGTGATTTGTGGGAATAGCTTTTAAATCCATTTGTGTCGTAGATGGAGGGTTGGTGAATCATTTTAATTTGAAGAGTTTAAGTGTTTTAAAACTTGGATGGCATGTTTCTGTCTGGGCATTAGCACTGTGACATGATCTTTATTTTTTTGTTAAATGAGATAGCATATAATTTGACACTACAAAATCATTGTGGGCTTTTTGTGAATATCATTAAGTTCTTGGCGATGCAGCTTATGTGGTCTGAATTATGAATTTTAGGTCATTTGTCAAAAGGTGTTTCTCGGATGGAAGCATCATTCATGGCAGGTTTCCTACGTCATCCCCAAATCCAAATATTGAAAAATTCTCAAAGCTAGGTTTGCAGAACCACTCAGAAGAAGGAAACAATGATTTTTGTGACTCATTTGCTGAAATTTCAACATTTGAGAGTGACATCGCATTTTCAAGGTTTGTAATTGTAATTATTAATGTGATGTGACTGTTAACATGTAATCCAGTTACCATATATAGGAAGGGACAAATTAAGTCACAGTAAAATTACACCTAATAGTGCTCCCATAAGGTGAAGTCCCAGATTCAAATGCCAACTCACTGTTTACCCAATTGGATAATCTAGTTTTGAATAAGTATGCTTAAAAATTATAATTTTGCTTTACTAATCCATCTGACTGAGATAAGAAAGTGTTGATACTAGATAGATGATTTGATAATGTGGCTTGTGGCTCTTATCAAAACAACAAAAAAGAATAATGTGGCTTCTGAATATATTGTAAACAGAGCATTGCTTAATTGCTTTCTCTTGAATAGTTAGTTACGAGATAGTTATAATTTGTACAGCTGTCAGCAGAACAGATCCCCTATAAATAGCTTGTAACGACTTTTTCACCAAGAAATAACAGCTCAGTTTGTTTGTGTATCTCTTACCTGTTTTTCTGTTTTTTTTCTCTCTATTTCAATATTGTATCAAGAACTTAGTGACCCCTATGGCTGATAAGAATCCTAATTCTACTTCCCACCTCCGTCCCAGTGACCTCCCATACCATTTGTGAAAAACTCAATGAATTACTCTTTGTTCTATGGCAACTACAGAACTTATCAGTCAACATATAAACAGTCTTGAATATTTTTTTTGTCTTCTCATCATAGCATACCTTTTTTCTTGAGAACGCAAGTACCTAAATCAAGACTGTCGACAGGATATGTTTTTGTGATAGGGTAGGTTTGTTCTTCTATTTGAGGCAGTCTCTGTAATTATAATAAAACATATGAACTGAAAATAGAAAATAGAAAATAAACACCTCTTGCTTCTTGCTCGGTTGATGACATATTCAGTTATTTTCTGCTTCGTTATGTCTATCTAGTTATCTTATGAATGGTTTGCTATTCTTGTTTTTATAGGTACGCTCCCACATTGCCTCGTCGACAGCTTTTTGGAGACGCACCAAGAGAGCGGTACATTGATAGTGAACATATTTCACATTCTGCACATGAGGTCTCATTCAGCAGTTCCAACTTTCTTGACCTGGATTGGCTGTCTTCTTCAGCAAATTCATGTGAAGAAGAGCCATTTGAAAGGTAATGCTGAATCGCATTCCAGTGAAGCATTTACATATCGTACCTATAGAGATATGTATTTGTTAGAATATTTTTTTATTGGGAGTGAGAGTTATGGAAGCAACAAAATGAGTGGGGAAGGGTAAATGTTGAATATATTTGAGAATTACAATCTTGGGTTAAGAATATGTGTGCAGGGTGTATGATGTACATAAGCATATCACACATATCTCCGAAGTAGATTTACTTAAGTTAAGTTGCATTGTATAATATCTCCAAATAAAATAATTATTGTAAGGCCTATTGATATTGAATGCAGGTTTTCAATTGCCAATTCTTCTATTGCTGGGAGTTCTTCAGAAAATGTTATTAATGGAGTTATTATCGGAGGAGATACTCCCTCCACCAGCGTTCTAGACTCAAACACTAAGGTACCGGCCCTTCTGACATGGTATTTATGGAGCACGGGCATACTACTTCTATGATACGTTAGGATAATGGATGAGACAACTATTTGAATTTGAAGTAAATTAAATTTCTTTTGTGGTACTTATACATGTTTAGTTTATTATCACGAGCTTATGATTTTCATTTAGTTTTTTTATGATATCTCAATAAACATGATGCCTCATGTTTTTTGGGGAGGGTCTTCCTCGATAACGACAGGTCAAGAACATGACATGTATCGATAGTTATGTTGTGCCGTGTTGATCTGATTGTAGAAATGTATTTGGTGCACAATATTACTGATTTAGGATCATAATAGCTCCATGTCCGTAATTAGTCCTGAAATAGATGAAAGTGAGTTTGACTTGTAAATTGCTTTGGTCTTTATTTCACATTTGAGATGCTGATTCCTAGTAATATTCTCAGGGAAGAGAGCGAACTGGGTCAGAGTTATCCCACCGTGATGCCCAGTCCAAAGTTCTAGAGGAATATCCTGATACTTTTGTACAATGGGTGAATAATGGACAGACACTTTGCAATTGAATTTTCACATAAGGATCCCTCGCATTTATATATAATGTAAATTTATTTAATTGACTTGGCTTGCTCAAAAGATGGCTAGTGAAAGAGACTTGGGTGAGCTAAACATATGCGATACAGGAGCCATCGTAAGGAAAAAGAATATATATACAGGCTTTGGAGCAGGCTCCTCTGTAAGATGCTGCTCTCGGAAGAAATCCTATCGACTTTCTTGGTATTGATTTGCAGCAGCATTAATTCTGTCCTAACAATCTCTCAATCAAATCTTGAGGTATAGTAGGACAGAGTAAATAGCAAAATGTTGTAAAATTGGTTTTTTTCTTTTTTTCTCGCAGGAGCTCATTGTATTTTTCTTTCGTCAGTTGATGATCATTTTAGGTGCATTTGTTGTAAATATTGTTAACTTGTTTGTCTGAGCTCCACTTCTAGAATTGCTAAATAATTAATTCTTTTAAATAATTCCGCTTCTTGTAATGTATAATTCTCCCCGCTATCATACCAGCGGTGATTTAAGCTTCCATCTCCTGCTGCACTGAAGATCTGGAGCGAGGTGTCCTCTGGCCTGGAGTTGCATATTTTCCCTTTTCCATTTTAAATTTCATTTTTTATGTCCATTTGTTAATGTATGAACTTTTACGGAGTTTTGATCAATTATTCTGAACAGCTTCTCCCACCAATTTCGTGTTTGCATCTAAATATTGTAGTAAACTTCAAATTGAATAAAGACACTTTTTCAGGTTAAACTGATATAATTGTGGACATTATACCATGATAGAAAAAATGGAAAAGGAGAAAAAAAGTAATGCGTATATTAAGTTTCAGTTTCAATTTCAATTTTGAAGTGGTTGTACGGTAAGAGGCAGAAGTATAAATGAAAAGATTCAGTTTTAGGTGGGTATACCCGCGCGGAAAAGTAGCCGTTGGAGCGATTAAAGAAGGAAGAAAGAAAGATGTTGAAAGTGTTCGGGCGGCAGAAGCAGTCGCGTGCGTTCAAGGAGTACTACTTGGAGTGGTTCAACACCCTAAAGAACAACCTCCTCCCCCTCCTTCGCCGGTCCATCGCAGGTGAGTCATCCACCATCCTCTCCAGCCACGTGGAGATGCTCCACCAGCACTTCCAATCCTACTACCACGCCCTAGACGCCGCCGCCACCACAGACCCCACCCAACTCCTCTCCCAGGACTGGCGCAACAACCTCGAAAAACCTCTCCTCTGGCTTGCCGATCTCCACCCCTTCCTCTTCACCAACCTCGTCCGCTCCTTCCTCCACCAACAATCTCCCCCCGAGACTCACCGAAACAACCCCCGCCGCCACCTCCCACTCCCCTTCCCCGACCGTCCATGGCATGTAGCCCTTGCGTGGAGCAACTCCTCTGACTCTCTCACCGCGTGCATGGACCAGATCGAGTGCCGCCTCCGCCACATCGTCGCCACCCTCTCAGACCGCCTCAAACACGCCGAGAGCGCCTTCATGGAGTGCGTCGTGGGGAACTGGTTCCAGTGCTGGGAGGAGCAGAATATTGCCGCCGGCAAGGAGGCGGTGGGCGCGGACGTTAAGGCGCATATGGAAGAGGTGGTGAACGTGGTTCTTTACGCGAACCGCGTGAGGCGGAGCGTTCTTGTGGACATCATGAGCGCCACGACTGTGTACCAGGCCGCGCTCTTTTTTGAAGGCCTGGCCCAATTCCTTATTGGGTTCAGAGACCACGACCTCCTGAACGCCGTTGAACAGTGCAAGGTCTTGCCTAACGCTAAACACTCTCGCACTTCCTCTCACTGATCCATACCCTAACCTATCTATTTCTTTCTTTCCCCTCTCTTTTCATCATTCTCCATTCAGCCTTCATTCCATAAAATACTTATACATTCATCTTCTTTACAACTGCTTAAACTTGCTCCTGCATTTCATTTCATTGATACGCTTCACCTTTCCTTACCATGTCAATGTTGATACTGAATGACACTTTTTCAATTCACATTTTATCAATCAATTCCAACCATTTCATCTCTATATTTCTTCATTTTTTTTTTCATAAGCTGCTTATCTTTCTTAGTTTCTTTGAAAAAATGTTTAAATTCAAATCTCTCACCCCCTTTAGGACACTATCTTTTTGCATGTGTCCGTATTGATTGTTTGTTAATTCTTGTTCAGTAATGAACTTTTTTCTCTCCTTTTTCTTGAGAGTGTCAATATATTAAAATTCTTAAGTTTTGACATCATATACATCATTTCAAAAATCTCCACAGCTTTCAGCAGGTCCCTTATTAGTGAATGAATAACCAAAAAAGGAAAAAGTTTAAACAAGTTTCTTTATAAACTTCTTTTAAAAAGATAAAAAAGGTCATATAGAAAGGCAATTTTTTCCTCACCCCATGTTTTCTTCATCTCGGTTGCATTCAGAGGCATCTTAAATGAATGAATTAACAAATTCAACGTGTACTTTCTTTTTAGCTAAAAGGTTGGCGTAATTAAGTCACTATGTTTTTATCCAACTTCATATCACAAACAAAATCAATTTTTATAAAAGAACAAAAATAAACAACAATATATAAAGCAAGTTTATCATGCGATCTAATTTATCAGTGTTTTCTGGCTATTGATAAAAACTAAATGTATGAAAGTCTTTTGCTAGTTATATAACTTTACATGTGAGCAATGGTTTATTTATATTAGGGTTTTTAAACTGCAAAAGGTAAGTTTTTTATTACAAAAGAATCATTCACCCAAAAGGATGCCTAAAGTATCCATAAAGAAAATTGCCTCCTACTTTATATTAGGTAACTCACCATGCTTTATATGCGTCTATGCATTATAATCTCAACCAAACTTAAAACATACCATAAAAAATAATTCAAAAATTCAATAATTATATACATATATATATGAGTGAAATGAAATATAAAGTGTTAAGACAATTATGTATATAATTTTTTATATAAACAATCGAATGAAGAATTTCCTTTATACAAATTATTGTCATCCTATTACGTCCTTAATATAAAAATATTTTTTAGTGTATATATTTTTAATAAAATACACTATTCGTTTTTTTCTTAATATATTTATTTTTTAAATTATTGGAATTTATGTGTAAGTTCATCATGTATAAAAATAAAAAAAGTTGAATAATATATATAAAAAGAATCATAAATATAATAATTTAAGGTCTTAAATCGAAGATAATGTTATACGTTTTTAATGATATGTAGTGATTAATAAATATTTATTTGTTCTCTTACCATTATGAAAAAGAAAATTCTTTGTATATAATATACTATATTAGTAGTAGGTTTCGACATACTAAAATATTTAAAACTTCAAATTCGAAAGAAAACATACTTATGACTGACCCGAATAAAACTGAAAAAATATTCCTTCACATCAATAATTATCGTTTAACAAATCCTTAGAGGTAAAATCCTCTCAACAAATATTAACTTTTATATTTATAAAAAGTAAATAAATTTAAAGAGTAGTATTAAATAAGAGTAAAAACTTTTTAAACGTCAAAATATCATTCTCCAATATAAAATTTTCAAATTTAAAAGAATATTAATTGTTTAATATATGAAATATATTCGAAAAGGAAAAAGGAGGGAGAAAGAGATGGTAATAGTTATCTTTTGGGAAATGAGAAACCCAAAACTCATGAGAGCCCATCATTGCAACAAATATGATTCAACTCTCTCACTTTTTCTTTTCACTTTTCAAATGGCAAATGATTTTTGGCATACCAAAAGGAGCTAAAATTCAGAAGAAAAAGTCAAATAAATATTCCTTCATCGACAAATGCCAACGATTCACGTCTTATCAAACTACATATATAGTTCTGTGCCAAGTTTACTCAATCAAATTCCTTCAACTCACTTTCTATTCTCATTATTGTAACATTTATTATTGGGTTTTGGAGGCCACAGATGATGGAACAAATTACACGATTCCCATTGGTCAAAACCTGCAAAGAACTCGAATCTTTATTTTGTAGCACAAATGTCAGATACAAAATAAAACACTTTCTGGGTCTTTCTGTCATTAGGGTTTATCAGCACGATAAAAGGGAAAGCTTTAATCGCCAAGTGCAACCACAGACAACGTGGAACTTATCGAAATTGAAACCCTGATCGGGAATTAGTGGAATGACAACCTCTTAAAACACGAGGTGGCCATCATCATCTTAAATTCTTCCATTTTTGAGCATCTCAGCAATTTGATGCTGTGCTGAGCCAAACCTAAGATACTCGATTATGTATTCCACCTATCCTTCGATAGGTTTGTTTCAGTTATAGGCTTCTTTCACATGTGATCTTCATACTCACAGTACATCACAATTGATGCAAGAGACTCCACTTCGATTACTCATAGATAACCATAACTGTTCTGGTCGAAAATCCATTGGGATAATGTCGTTCAAGAATTTAAAAATTTACACAATATTTTTACAAACGATGTAAATGTTTTGACTTTAAATCGTTCAAATCAAATAGCGTTGTTAAATATTATTCACTTTAAAAAATACATTAATTAACTCAAAGAAAAATGTATTTAAATTAATTAGTTCTGTCTGTTTTACTTTTAAAAGATACAGTACAGGGTTGTTTATATACCAAAACAATTACTATTATTGTTTAATAGATTAAATTAAACTTAAATTCTACCTTTAATTTAAATAATTAATATTTCAATTACGAAAGTAACAAATCAACAATTTATTTTTATAATTTTATCATAAACTTATCTATTTTTAATATAAATATTCAACGTAAATTGAATAAATAGTATTACCAACTCTCATGCTCACATTATCTCATCAAATAGAAAATGTCAAAGTTTTTATTTTTTAACCATGCACACAAAATTGAAATTCTTATTTATATCAAAGTTTGATACATTTTGATTTCTAAAATTATAGATCTAATTGACAGTCATCTCTATCTCAAAATTTGATACATTTTTATTTTTAAACTTAAAAAATGAATGTATATAGTCTTTTTAATCTAATAAAGTTAACTTTTTCCTTACTTGTTAAAGGGTGTTTTAGGTTATCATTTTAACACATTGCTACTCAAATGATAACCAAAAACATCATTTAAAACATAAGAAGAAAATATTAACGTTATTGGATTAAAATACTATATTCATTCATTGTTAAAGTTCGAAAACCAAAATGTATTAAACTTTGGGACAAAGATAAATTTTAATTGTGTCCAAATTTAAGAATCAAAACGTATCAAATTTTGAGACAAATAATTTTCAATTTTGTATCAAAGTTTAGGGACTAAAAACCTATTTAGTCCAATAAAAAAATATTATTTTTGAAAAATGCATCATAAAAATTGAGAATTTATAATAGAAATTTGGAATTCTAAAAAGAAAAACCACATTATTGTGTTACTCTTGAATACACTTTTTTTTAAAGATATTACGAATAAGTTTGTACAAAGAAACCTAAAATAAAGTAAATGTAAGGAGTTGCAAGAAATACGTTGATGGAAATGAAGAATTGTGTGGATGTTGTTAAGTATGAAGTTATTGGTAACCAGCTAAAAAGAAGAAACAACTATCATATTCAAAAGAACTTATCTCAAACGCAATCTCACGCCAGGAATTGGATTCTACGTTTCATCTTTCCTTACTAAAAACAAAAACAAAAAAGTAGCTATCACTGTGTACTGCACCCTCCCTCATATACAATTTTTAATTCTCACTTTGCAAACCATTAATTGTTATGATTTTGCATGTGAATCAGTAATTTAGGTGACACTTTAATTGCAAGAAAAGTGCTTTTGCTAAACTAACTAGCAATGAGCGGCATTATTGGAGATCTGTGTCCCACAAAACCATCTTCATAACTCACTGATTTTGTTTAGGAATATTATCAAACACTTGGTGATCAACCACCACCACCACTTCCTCTCTCTATTATACATTTCAGCAGAATTTGCTTCAGAAGTTAAGTTCACTGTGCTTTTTTTTATCATTTTGCTTAAAATGCACGCTCACACATGTGTTCTTGTTTCAATTACTTTTTAGCCTCTGGATCTCATCTTCTCCACCAATCAAAGTACTTTAATTATCATTTAAGGTGCCACTTTATTTTTTCAAACCGAACAAATGTTTAAATTGATTCTTGAAATACGAGTGTCTTAGTTTATAGGTTTCTAATTACATTTCCATTTATATGAATCTAAAAAAGTGTATTTTTTTTTGTCAAGAATATAACAACAAATTTATGTTCTGAATCTAAATAGACTTATATATAATAAATATATATTTTAAAAAAATTATTTGCATAAACATTTTAATTAAAAATCAATCATGATCATTTTGAGCATTTACTCATTCAAGAAGGATTACCATCTAAGTTTTTCTAATGTTATTAAAAAGGAAGTGATAACATTTTTTTTTCCCAATAAGCACCAATTTTTGTTTGGTTTTATACTTTTGAACTTAATATCAAATAAAGATCGGATATTTCACATGTATATTAGGATTGGTTATGATTTAACGAATCAAATATGAAACAAATGAGAGTCATTATATTTAAATATCTGAAATTAAAAAATATATATTAAATAAATAAGTAATCTCATAATTTTATTAAAGTGATATATTTTATAACATATAGTTAATAGGATATCTTTTAATAAATTTAAAGAGATGTAACAAATTTTTTTATTAAATTTATCCTATATTACACTCTATTATTCAGTATCTTTGATGCAAAACTTGTCTCATTCTTTTATCATTTTAATTTACTTACAAATTAATTATATAATCAATATTATATATTTATAATTGAATTTTTATATTTTAGTTCCTCTAATAAAATATTATAACTTTATTACTATCATTAACTGCCACAAAATATTATTAAGTTGTTAGATTATGAATCAAACTTGATCAATCACAAAAAAAAAAAAAAAAAAAATAAACCCCCACACTAATTGAATAGTTTCCAATACCCCAAAAGTAGAATATGAAAGTTGATTTGATAATTGGGAACAACAAATGAAATATTGGTACATGCTCTTCTAACTATAGAGAGTGGAGCACTCTCCAAGATTTTCTCTTGATCTTTTAATGGGGAGGGAAAGAAAAAAATAGGAATAATAAATCTTGTTTTCACATATGAAAATCATAACCCTTTATATAATTTCTATCATTTATTTACTTAATTTCAATATTTCTAATTTGACCTTTTCAAATTAAAATATTGTTAGTATCTACACATTTAATATATTATAATATGTATATGCTCTTAGTCATAAAATTAATTAATTAAATTACTTTAATACTTTGACTAATAATATAATAACTTTAATACATTTAATTATTTATTATATATATATATATATATATATATATATATATTTTTTTTCTGCTATATTAAATGTGGCACTTATCACCTTGCTTTGCACCCACTGTTGCCTGCACCATGCTGTCTTATACTTATTTATTTAAACTTTCACTCGCACACCAATCTAATCACTATACGCATGTTCCATGAATCACTTTGTTTCTTGGTTGTTGATGTGGTCTTTGGTTGATATCCTAAAACACTGTTACCAGATTAATCTCTCAAGTTAAGATTATGATTAGTGAAGTCTACCAAAACAAGATGTTAAGTCAAACACGGTAATTAGTGAAGCACTATTTAATATGCATGGCATCACAATCTACTATTTTTTTATTGTCAGTTTTGGGAGCAATGTGAAGTACTTAGAGCTTACGTAAAAGCATATAAAAGAAAAATGAACTCCTTTTGATTGCCCAACTATAACTGAAAACTCCAAACTAAATTTTGATTGAGATGTATACCTATAACATTTATGTATTTATACTTACAGATCTTCCTTTTTAAAATATTAAATAAATAAATAAATGTAAATTTAAATATTGGAGAAAATTTTATTTTTATAAATCAGCAGTTTTTTTTTTTTTTCACGAGTAGTTTCAAAATACCTCTTCATTTTTTATTCTTATACAATAATCCAAAATGTTTTAGGGCCTTCGAACTTAACAAGGTAACTAATACAATGATTGAAATAAAGAGA
>Ga0214544_1004627_pt1:0-2500 | contig 27476 bp, 10 predicted proteins | sample CNSS3metaG_FD_160074 | JGI IMG/M metagenome (GOLD analysis project Ga0214544, IMG submission 160074) | Root nodule microbial communities from cowpea collected in UCLA plant growth center, Los Angeles, California, USA - CNSS3 | ecosystem: Host-associated > Plants > Roots > Nodule | place...
GTGACATATTTCCTTCCATTCTATCGGCAGTAAGAACAATGGCTCTGATACCAGTTGTTGGGATTTTTAGGGCTTTTGATAATATGAGAGATATAAAAGATATATGAGAGATATATGTGATATGTTAAAAACTAATTTATGATAATCTAATAAAAAATTGAGAGACGTAATTATTAGATTAAAAATATATTATAGTCAAGTCACAATTAAAAACCGATTATGAAAAACACATAATACATTATTGTTTTCTTCTATAATCATAAAAAATGAATATACAAAAGACTCATGAGATAAAAAGATAATCTTAATAACTATTAAATTAATATTTCATTATCAAGTGAGACAAGAGAGATGTTCATTTTTTTTTCGAAAAAGGAAATAGGAAGGAAACAAATGAGAAATGAGAGAAAAAATAATGTGTATCTGTCTAACTTCATCTTTTCTTCAAAAACAGAAAGAGAACATATGAGAGTGAGAGATCAGTACAATTTTTGTGAAAAACTAAAAAAGGTTTAATTACTCTTGTAGTTACTATTTCAAAAAATGTCAAGTTGTCATCTAATCTTCTTAGTTTCAATTTGGTCCCAATTTTTTAGTCTCAATTTGATATTTTTAAACGAAAACAGAGACCAAAAGAGTAATTAAAATATTTTTATTCTTTATTATATTTGATTGTATGTTTTATTATTTATTAAAATTAAATATTTTATTTTAAATATAAACACACACAATTTAATTTCTATTAATTTCTAAAATATACTACTTACAATTTTAAAAATTTTAAATATATATATATATATATATATATATATATAATTTAAAAAAATCAAAAATATTTAGGGTGGCCTGGCCCCTTCCTACTCCTTACCACTGTCATTTATCATCACCACACCATTGATACAAACAATAGTTAATTTTTATCCAACATATTTTCAATGAACGTGATATTAGTAGTTTATCATTTTATATTAATGATAATGCCATCTTATATTAATTACAAAATCTCATATTTTTTTCAATACATAAAAATAAACAAATAAAATGACAAATAAAACAAAAATTACATTATTCAATTAATGAAAAAATAAAATAGAAATATTAAATTGTATAAACTCAATTAAAAATAGAAAATTTTCAATATTTAATAGAAAAAATATAACATCTCAATTTTAGCAGCTTAAAAATTATTAAAATAAAATTTATTATAAATATTCAGAAATAAAATAGTCCAATGTATATCGTATATTAGTACAGTCATATCAGATAAGACTACAATAATATCAAACAGATACATTTCCCAAGCCATTATACTATCCTTTTTATTTCCAAACTATACCTAAAAAGATTTAATCTCGCTCGACCGCCCAAATTGATGGCACCTCAACCACAAGAGATACCACTACACTTACATTTTCATCTACTCACACCAATAAGATGATCATTGCAAAAGAAAACAAACATCATAATGAAAAGAACACAAAAGAAGGGTAAGCTAACTAAATAAGAGAATACAAATACATTATAAAATAGACCTAAGAAAATTAAATAAAAAATAATTAATTAATTATGATAATTGTGGATGGGAGATACATCTAAAAGAATTAAATAGTCAAATCATAGCAATAAGCAATGGTAGTTCAAGTGGTTGAATGTGTTGAGTGGTGTTGAAAGGACTTAAGTTTGAATCTTGTGTATGTCATTAGTGTGATGTTTAAATTATTTATTTTATTTTGCATGTTTGCGTGATTGTGTGAGGTATTCTCATGATCATATGTGTGCATGAAAGGCTTGTGTTTGGTAATTGGGTGGATGTGAGTTCAAATCGCTAAATAGTCCTTATTTTCGTGTTTTAATATTTTGCTACGTTGTGAAGAACCTAGAAACCCCAGCCATCTTTAGAGAAGTTAGAGAGGTAGAGGTTATGGCCATTGATGAGCTAAAACCACCAGGTTAATGTCACTTGAATGGCAATTAAGCCATTTTCTTTTTATTTAATTTTATTAATATGATTTTTAGAGGGGTGTTTAAGGAAATAGAGGGGATTGGTGTGGCTGCTAGGGTAGACTTGAGAGAGCACCAGAATTGACCTAAGGAGAGCATTGAGAGGTTAGTGGGAGTTCACCTGGTAGAGGCAAAGGGAGATCAATTTCTAAGCAAGGAGGAATACCCTTAGAGTACATTGGAGCAGGATTTCCAAGTAAGGGTAGTTGAACTATATGTTTTTAGTTCAAACTATGTGCTTTTAGTGAATATGCATGATCATGGATGCCTTTTTCTTTTCGTTTTTGCACTGAAAATTGTGTTTCTAGTTTCTGCCCAAAAATCGCCTGGTGGTGCTCATGGCCCGTTAGGCGACACATGCAGAGTGAGGCATTTTATGGGTTCTACCCAAAAATCGCCTAATGGTAATAATAGCCTGTCAGGCAACGTAAGCGTTGTTGCGTTGGCTGGATTTTATGTGTTGGCTGGATTTTATGACGTTTTGTACTTTCTATAAAGT
>Ga0214544_1004627_pt1:5000-27476 | contig 27476 bp, 10 predicted proteins | sample CNSS3metaG_FD_160074 | JGI IMG/M metagenome (GOLD analysis project Ga0214544, IMG submission 160074) | Root nodule microbial communities from cowpea collected in UCLA plant growth center, Los Angeles, California, USA - CNSS3 | ecosystem: Host-associated > Plants > Roots > Nodule...
CGGGAACATGATGACCATGTTGCAATTGTAATGATTTTGCGTTGGTATGAGAAATATGGATATGTTATGAGGTTTAATTTGATTGTGGGTGGAGGTATTGGATAAAGGAATGGGTACAGAGGATGCCTGATATGATTATAAGGCCTTGCATGAGTTATGGCTTTATCTGATTACAGGTTTTGAATCCCCTAAGATCATGATTAATACTTGGATAATTTAAGTGTTGGTATGACCTTAAGTGATGAATGCATGTGTATATAAGAATAGATAATTCATGTGTGTGATAAGTTATTGTACAATTGAGACATCTTAAAGTACATGAATTGTATAATAGCGCAATTTCTGAGTAATGTTGAGATGTATACATGCGTGTTTTATATTTTTGGATGTGTGCCTGTGATGATTGGTGTGCTAGAATAGGTCTTGGAATGTCTAAAACCAATAAAGTCACATTATTGGTGTAACGCCAAGCGGTGTGGATTGGACCGCCATGCGATGGCTACCATCAGAGGGGGGGTCCTAAGAGAGTGACGCCTAGCGACATTTCTTGATCCGTCATGCAAGAGCGAAGTCAGATAATTGGAGCCTAGTGATGCTCTCTGACCCGCTAGGCGGTCTGCACTACGACTTCACCGAGCGGCGCTTAGGTTGCGACAGGTGATAGTGTAGTGACAATATACATTTGTGTTGGATTTTGCATGACTCGTGGTGATGGTCCTGGTATGGGATATGCTTGCATGGATTACGAGCGGAGAGGTTCGTAATGGAGTTGGAAACGTGTGATTGATACGGACAGAGAGATTCGTATTGGATGTACTCTGTGTAGGGATACGAGTAGGGAGGTTCATATGTTTCGTGCTCACACTTGAGGATGTTATGAGCAAGGAGGTTCATAATAGGATGCGTTCACGCTTGTTGGACTACGAGCGAGGAGGTTCGTAGAGTTAGACCACGAGCGGGCAGATTCATGGAAGCATATGGAATCCCTAAGACCATAGTTGAATATGTGTTAATCTCATAGAGGATTTGAGAATTGGGTTTTCTATGTACCTCATGGTATGGAGGTACCTAAAAATGAGAAATTGGTTAAGTCAATTTGGATGAGGTCTATATCATTATTTATGTATATTTATTTCTTTTAAGCTCATCCTTTCTATTTGTATTTGGCGATGATCGTGAGACTTGTCACATGGAAGCAGGTGATAATCCAAGTGTAAATGGTGAGGCAACAAGGCAAAGCAAGGACTAGAGCTTGGGGTTGATTTTTAAGAAGCATATTTTGAATAAATTGTATTTCTTTCAAATTTGGAGTTTTACTTATAATAGAATAATTTTGAGATATTGAGTTATGTGGAACGCGATTAAAGTTTTAATTTTTTTCGCACTTTTCTGGAATAATATTGATGTTTGAATTTTTTTTTCCAATTGTAATTTTATTTATTAGTAATACTCGACCTGGGTGTTATAATATGCACACAAATTTTCATATTCACCAGATATAGCACAATCACGCAACATATCATATTATGAATCAAACTCTTGTAAACTCAATATTATCCAGAGACATGCTCTATAGTCAGACTAGTGAAGCTATGTGCTTGTGGTGATATAATGCTCTCCCGAGCTACTCTCCACGAGCTATCACACACAGGGTTAATCCCTTTTGCAGTCATAAGAAAAATGGAACCATCCTTATGATAGGACCTCTTGCTACTCTCACCACCTAACCATTCTCCTCTATGTGAGTATGAATAGCTATTAGAGTTCATGATAGCTTCACAAAAATGGAACAGTACTGACCATTAAGGCACACCCTTAATGAAACAATTACGAATGATATTTCCTCCCCGGGAAATACCTAACAATAGTTTATTACATACCTTTGTTTCATAATATAAACCAATCATATACATCTCTAATCACATTTTCATATTCACATATCAACCAATTACAATCTCAAACATATACATACATAAAGTACATAAAAACGGTGAAAATAATTTCTCAAACCAAAGACTTCAAAACAAAGATCCCACCAGTCAAAATGAAGAATCACGTGCCTAGGACCAACTGTCAAAATTTCAGCTTGATCCAACGGTTAACGAAGCAAAAATCTTCAATTTACCAAGAGGACACAATGTTGAGAAACTAGGTAGCGCTTAGTGCCAGGAAGTGGCACCCAGCGCTGATCAATTCGTAAAAACTAGCGTTCAGTGCCACCTGCCTAGCACTCAATATCAATATATTCATAAAAATGAGTGCACAGTGTTATCATGCGAGGCTTAGCGTTGTATCAAATATCAACAACATTAATTTTGTAGTTTTTGGCAATCTAGTTCTATTTCATAACTCAAATTGGTACTTCTCCTTTAGATATTGTTTTAAAATAGTCTTTCAACCATGGTGTTGATATCAATTTGATCAATGACTCAGATCCTAAAATTCCCAATTACCATTAATTTAATCAACAACATAGAAATGAAGAATCACACCTCAATTTAAACACAAAAAACAATCAATCAAAATCATATCAATTCATAACTCCAACAATCCAAGGAGAATTTCACGAATTAGAGATTATCCAGTTCAACACAAGCTTAAAGTTAGCTTCCCTTACCTGTTATCCAGCTTAAACAGCTATAAAAACGTCAAACACAACTAACTTTACAGGATGCTCTATCTACACATAAAAACATCACAAGAACTATCAAGACATATTGTTATGATCATTGATTAGCAAAAACTCATACAAATGATTAAAAGGACGAATGCAAATGGAAAATGACTCACATTCAGCAGAAAACATAGATAGACCAAGAAAAAGGGTTGAAACTTAACTTACGCGAACAAAGAAACATATCAGTCCAAATTGAAGAGTTCGCCACGAGGATCAATCCTACGGTCTTAATTCTTCAATCAGACAACCAAAGAGGAAGAACTCTAAAAGAGAAGTCAGAAAACTCTAGACAACTAGTTTCTAGAGAGATAGTGTATTTTAAAATAATGAAACACTTTTATAAAAATTCTATTTATACTAAAAATTTTTAATACTACAGTAGTTGAGTCTCACTATTTTTAAATCACTATCATTTCGACGATGTCATTTCTAGTTCTTTACAAAAAAAAATAATTGAAATTTCATTAAAATATCTAAATTTCTAAATTACTTAATTTTTTTAAATGAAAAGATTGTTTGTTTTATGTAATTATTAACATATAATAATTATGCTTTTACAAATTAAATATATATTATTTGTAACAAGTATATAATAAAATATATTTTATTAAGAGAATATATAAGTAAATTAAATATATGTTTAAATAAAATACTATTATCTAAATTTATATAACAAAATACTTAAATTAAATTTTTATAAATGTTTAATAAATTTGTATTTATATTATAAATGATTTTAGAAAGATGAGAAGAATATATAAATGATTGATTAAAAATAGAGAACAATGATGCTCCGCAACACGGCGATTGGCGGTGCCGCGTGCAAACTCATCCAACTGCAGAAACCGCACAACAGTGCGAGCCAGCTTGCACACCTCCACCGCACGCTGAAGCTGTAAAATTAATTTATCTTATCTTTTCAAGGAAAAAAATAACGCTATTATTTAAATAGAACAACATTTATATTTATGTTATTATTTTTTGATAATTTAAAGTAATTAAAAAAATATGAAATACTTCAGAACTTTACAGAGGTGATGGTAGTTTTTTAAGAAAGAATTTTGTTATTTATAAATAGATCTGTATTTAGTAAATATACTTTATTTTCCTATTTTATACAAAATTATTTTAATATTACTATTTTCATCTTTTTCGGACATTACTCGTACGAAAGCATTTAAATAATCTTAGGTTCATCTTTTCCCGGCATCACTCATTGAAAGCATCACAACCAACTCAATCGACCGTTTTGTTTTTGTTTTCTTAATGTGAGTGGATATCAATATATAATTACCTGTCCAAATTCGTATATATAGCCACCTCATCGGTGTTATATATATATATATAATATTGTTCTTACAATTTTAAAATATAGATTAATTATTTTGATCATATTTCCATTGATCAATTATAAAAAAGAAATTTATTCACATATGAAATTAATTTATCCATAATTAACAGAAACTTGATTTCACATAAATGAAAAATGTGAATTAAGGTATGTATACATGTAATCCACATACACATGATAATAATTAATTGTTTTTCTATATATGTTTGTACGTTTTTTTTATTTTTATGTATTTGGTTGTTGTATTTACTCATCAAAATCAAGATATTTGTCTTATTTTGATAATTTGTATTAGACTTGTGGTAATTGACTATAAATTTTTTCTTCAACCATAAATGTTTTTTAGAATTATATACTCTATACGTTTTAGAATATTTAAGCACAGTTTATTCATTATATACTCTATAAGTATGAAGCATGGTATCCCAAAAGGATAGAAATAAAATAAGTTGGACTTTCTATTATTTCACAATTTATAGTGAGTCTCCTTGATAAAGGGTATAATGTGAATTTTGTTTTTTTAAATAAGAAATTATATTAATTACTTCTGTGCACAAGTGTTTGGATTAAGTTAGCTTTTAACATTGTCAGAATCATCTCTTGCGAAAGATGAAAGATGATTCTCTTCAACAACAATATTTATTGTGACATTATGAGAATAGAAAAATTAAATCTTATACCATTATTTTAAAAAGAGTTTGAAAATTTCATTTTCAAATTTACTTGGGATAATAACAATTGATAAAGTTTTTTTTAATGAATTAACAAAAACTTAAAAAAACTCATTCTTGTAGTTTAAAAATTTAACCTATGTCTATTTAGCATAATATATATAATGACTAAGTCTTATTTTACTATTGCAAATTGAAATTTACTTAAAAAAAATATATAAAGTTTATAAAACTATGCAAAACTTAAAAAAAAACAAAAATAATATAACATAATCCATTATAATAAAACAAGACACAATGATAAAATCCTTATGTAACTTAATGCGTAATAAATAATATTCTTACTTACATCATCTCAATTTTCTTTTGCAAAAAATTAGTTATAAATAAAACAGCATATTAATATAAATTTTACAAACATTAATTTTTTTAAATTAAAATGATATTTTTATCCTGATTGATGTAACATGAAGCCGTATTTGTGAAGTTTGTATTAAAATAATAGTTTTGTTTATAAAGAATATTTTTTATATTCTCTCAAGGTAGACACTCTTATGCCATAAAAAGCTTTGGTATTCGTGTTAGTATTTAATAAGATCACACAAATATTCTCTAACAAGTTTGCAATATTTACATTACACATATATGTAAAACAACTGACTTAACCTAACGTATACGGATTACACAATTTGAATCCGTAATATAACATATGATGAACAAAATCTTTCATACTGTTTTTAAACTAATGAAAATATTTGAAGATCTACATGTATTCTTTTATTAGATATCGTCACAATATTCTTTTATATTACTTTAGATGCTTAAGTGTTTAATTGTCAGGTAGTGTTTTAGGACGGTAAAATTGCTTGTTGGTTAAAAGTGGAGTTCAGATTTTTTACTGTTTTTTTTCTTTTGCGTCAAAATTAGTGATAATCAGTGTATTATAAAGACACAACAGAGGAACAACACAAAAAATTCAACCAAGAATCTAAATTCATTTATGTGCTTTGACTATTATATATAAATAATTTTGTAATTTAATTTTCCAATTTTTATAATTAGCATCTTTAATGAGCTTTTAACATTATTACATTTATATTAACTTAATGAACTGAGGTAGCCTTTAGGTATCGTGTATGTCAAATGTAAAAATTATCGAGTAAACGAAAATCATACAATCACAAATGAAATTAGTAATAAGCCAAATAATTTAAGAAAAAAATAGGCAAACAAAAATACGTGATTCTATTGAGAGTTTATTGATATCACTTTAGCTTTGTTTGAAAAATAAAGGAGGAAATGAATTTTATTTTGTTGGATAAAAGGAAAAAAAGAAGAAGAGAAAGCAATTAAATAAAAATAGAATATACTAATTTTATTGTTATCCATCTTTCTATATATACTTTCTTTCTTTTTATCACTTATTTTTAGCCTGCTAAATAATTAAATATTTAATTTTACTCATTACATTACCCGTGTCTCCTCTTTTTCTTATACTTCTCATTTATTTTTATTTTCAAAAGTAACGAGGGCGTGTTCACATTTGACTTTTGACACATGACAATTATATAAATTTTGATAGGGGGAGAGTGGATCCAACGCGTGTGAAGGGAGCGTGGGCATAGAGAGAGAGAGGAATGAGTACGGACAAAGGAGACGCGTAGTTGTAAAGAGACTGACATTTGGAGTCACGGAAGTGTACTGTAACGGTCCACAGAGTCCCACAATTACGATATTTCTTATGTTTAAAGTCAGAGTTTTATATTATTTAAACACAAAACTTATAAGCATAAATATTTTTTTTCTTCTAAATTATAAAATAATTTAATACGGAAATCCAATTATAAACAAGTATTTATATTAAAGATTTAATTACAGCTTTAGTTACATTATTTTACAAAATTAACAATTTATTTATTATTTATAATTTTAGCCCCAATTATTGGAATACTTTTACTACTTTGAAACAACACGCAATAGGAAGAATAGAGAGAAATTTACAACACCGTTGAAAAGAATAACAATGACAAATATTAATCATCTAATGTAATTTAAAAACGACTTAATATGATTTTTTAACTAAAAGTTGAATAAAGTTAGAATATTAAAATCGTGTACAAAAAAATTTTAAGACTAAAATTTTAGAAAATTAAAAAAATTAAAGGATTAAAGTTGAAGAAATAATTAGAGACTAAAATTGTAAATTTTGCAAAATATAAAAGACAAAACTATGACTAAATCAAAATTATTGAAAGTACTAAGGACAATTTCTTTTCTATAATTTTTATCTATTTTTAGGTAAAATCATATTAAGCATACAAACTCTAATGATATTTAAAATTATTTGGGATATTTTATTGGTCGATTTTGTAACTTTTAACATTTTTACATGATAGTTATGCATCTAGGAGCACTTCAAGCATACAAACTCTTTGTATGCATTTTGTTAACAAACTTTATCTTGTCTCAATATGCATATAATTCTTTGTCCAAAATTTAAAATTTTTGTGTAAGACTTTATAACTTGGTGTATTGTATTATGTTGGACTTCATATTAATCTTTGTTTCACAATATATGTAAATGGTTGTATTAAACATGACTTTTAGATTTATGCCCATCTCTTATCATACAAAATATTATTTGTCTTAAAAATATTTCACTTTTCTATTATGACAAATAATATCAATTTTGTAGGAAGAGTAGACAAGTTATATTTTTGCCTACTTAATTTTTTATATTCATAAAACCTAGATTTAATATACATATACTAATAATTAATAATAGTAATATACACACGTAACCATACACTAATATTTGTTATAAAATATATTACACAAAACTAAAACATAATCCCAAAAATAATATATACAAATGTCTATATACAAAAAGTATATTCTCATCATTCATGATTCCTAATCTTACCACTTCTAACACCATTTACTTTTATATCACATACGATCATAGTAGTTCAAAATACAGATACAAGGATAAACTAATTAAATTTTAAATATCATATACATAATATATATATATATATATATATATATATATATATATATATATATATATTAATCCCTTCATGGTCACACACAAAGCTCCCTCGAGAATTGCCCAACCTTGACCATAAGTGACATCTATCAACTCTCACTCACTAAGTACCTTCTTCTACATGAGTTGAGTACTTAATAGAGTTTGGATGGTCTCACCTTACCACACTCCTAGATAATGCACATCCTAATGCATAACACATATAAGGTGATACTCCACCCCTGAGGTCAGCAAAACAATCTCATGTGCATCTTAGGCAAGGTTTTCAGTAGATTTTGATAAGGTCTTGGTTTGGGCTCTACTTAACTCATACAACAAATGTTGACAAATCCATGCCTAAGATCTACTCAACCTTTCATTTAGTAGATTTTGACTAGTCCAAGTCTCAACACTACTCAACCTAGCCACATTCTTATTCCTTGCCCGAAACACACAAATGCATGTATATTCAACATTTCACATCTCATCCATCACAATGGTATGTAGATAAATGAAAGATAATATAAACACACCATGAAGTTCATTCTCAAAGCATATAACCATGCAACACATACTTACACGTAAACATAAGAAAGGTAAAGTTACTTTCCCCTACCTGAATTTGTCCTCTAAGAATATTAGGTTGCTACTGGTTGGATACTCTCCCTCCAAGACTTCTTCAAGCTCTCGCTTCTCATAAGAACTCTTAGAACATGAAAAAAACAAGATGAAGGAATGAGTGAAAAGAAGAATGTTATGGACATGACACCTTATATTTTACCTAATATAGGTTTACCTCTACCCTTTAAATGAGACAAAATTTGTAATCTCGACGTGTTATTTCCCTCTGTCCCAAGCAGAAACCAGTACTATACCATGGTGCTAGTTTGTGCTTGAATTATCTTTCTAAAAAGGGTGACAACATATCAAAATGCAGGTCTTATGTTCCTACCAAATCTCCCCTCTCTCTCCACCATGTGTCTCTCTTATTCTTACTCTTCCACACAAGAAAATACTTGGAAGATTCTAAGGCTCACTCCACCAAGCAAGGTGTAAAGCCTCACCTTGTGGGCATGACCATGCAACATCTAATAGATGTTCAAGTTTTTTAACATGCATCATCTTGTCAGAGCAACACAGTTGTCTAACACATGTTTGCTCTTATAATGTTGGAACTAGGGATGTCAACGAGGCGAATAGGGTATGAGTAATAGCTCCCCCGTACCCTACCTGTTGAATAAATATCTGCCCCGTACCCGTATCTATATCCATCGGGTATCCGTTATACGGGTATCCGTATAATTTTTTAGTATCCACGGATATCCATGGGTACCCGCAGGTATTTACAAAAAAATAAAAATAAATATTTAACAACATATTTTAGTCATAAATTCAAATAAAATACAATATATAACATTCATAAATTTCAAAAAAAGTCCAAATAACTCATTTAAATAGTGTTGAATGACAATTTACAAAGAAATATATTTTTTTTAAAACTAATTGATAAAAAATAACTCATTCAAAATCAATACGTTAATATTTTAATCATGTTTTTTTTTATTTAAATTAAAGTATAGCGAGTACGGATATCCACGGGTACAAATATTATGATACCCGTACCCGTCTCGTTAACATATGTGTATTAAAAATACCCGTACTCGTTACCCGCGGGTATCCATTTACAATATTTATTTCTTACCCGTTGTGGATTTTATCTGCAGATACCCATGGGTACATATTTTTTTGACATCCTTAGTTGGAACACCACAATAGAAGCTTGATTAAGAAGAAAACCTTGCATATGAGAAAACCTCTACTAAAGACTAAAGTTGAGAGTCAATCTTAATTTCTATACAAATATAGTGTTACTATAGTTTTAAGAGTTCTTCCTTTAAATATTTTTCTTAGGATTTCTATTTGTATTCATTGTAACATTTTAATATAGTTATAAGTGAGAGGCAATCACACTATATGCTTATAGCAAGAATCATCAACATGAGTAACTAAACTCTCTTGTATTGAGGTTGGATGCAATTTATCCTAATTCTATGTATTGCTATTATTTTCTACATATCATTGTTATTATTGTTATTATTCATGTGTTAATGATTTGGTTTATGCTTTAATGTCTGGATAATTGATAACTCATCTTATATAATTGATTTAGATTGAGTTAGGAAATTAATTTTGAATCTAAGGTTCAACCAAGTCATCTAACGCGTTTGAATACTAGGAATAGATTTAAATGTTTTAGTTGAGTTAAAATTCCTACACTTAAAGCAAGGATTAACTCATTGGTGATTGAGGAATCAATGCTTTGACTGAGATCCATAGGTTCTAAATTTCAGGGGATTGATTTAGAATTAGCTAAGAACTTTCAATGACACTAGATAACTACATTGATATATATTGAATCAGTAAAAGTACAATTGAAGAAGATAGATGAAACCCAATCATAATATGCATTCATATATTGATTATTTTACATCTTGTTTTACTTTGTTTAAATCATTTACAACAACACCTTCAATATTGTTTCATAGCAAGCCATAACAAATTTAAGTTTCTTAAAGTTCTATATAAGTCTTTGTGGATACGACACTTGTTTTGTACTACAGCTGACTCAATATACTTGTCGAAGGTAAAAAAAGATTCCAACAAAGGCAAGGATTATTTTGGTTGTTATTCGGTTTGGGTGTATGTTTGGACTTATGTGAGTGAGGCTGAATAATGTTCCAATTGAGTCTATGTTAGGACAAATGTTTGTGCGTTTGGGTAAAAGGTGTAATTTGTGGAAGGAGTGGTGGAAGACGTGGTGTTGGTAGGGTTGGTAGGGTTGGTATGGGTTCCTTTTCACCAATAATTTGAAGCATTCTGCATTTATTCCATCAATAAGGGGTCCATGTTAGAAAACTTTTCAAATTGGTAGGCATTGTGAGCTTTCAACATAAATTTTACATGTTCCATGGTGTGATAAATTTTTATGGTGTTTGTCGTGCGACTGAGATAAGAAATGTTGATTTGTCTATTGACATGTTAAATGATGTACCAACCATGTGACATAGGTTATTGTTCGTCAAGTTCTCCTATTCACACTCAGAGTTGTTAATGTCCTTCTATGTTGACATTATAATCTTCTTAAAACCATTCTTAAAGAAGCATCTTTCTTTTCCAAACCCTTTTTGGTCTCTAAGATATTTGAGATGATGTGTCTTGACTTATCTTATTTCATAGGCATGTAAAATATTCAAAGAAAGGATTTATAAGATGTGAGGCATTACTTGTGACGTAATCATTATGAAGTTGCAAAATTTGATGTCCAATAAAGAAAGTCTTACGTATATTTGTAATGATCAATTGAACAAATTCTTGCAATTAACAACCCACTACATGGTGTGTGTCACACATCCTTTGGGTGACTCGATGAAACATTTTGCAACACACTTGATATTGCCTTTTTATCAAATGTTATGAGGAAGTTTCTCAAACCATTTTTTGTAAAGGCTGTAAGATTTCATTAGCTAAGTTTAAGATTTATTGCATCTTTTGTACCTCTGTAAGCTGAACAATTATCAATATACAAATCACTAAATTACTAGTCTAGAGCATATATGACATTTATGTAATTGAGGCTTATTACCTCATTAGTTCAAGGTTAAAAGGTTGTGTCCTCAAAGATTTTATGTTCACCAAATTATTGATCCATTTTGGATCACCTAGGATTGATCACATGCAGTAGTGATTAAAAAGTTGATTTCATAAAATTGTTACACAAACATTCTTTATAAAGGAACAACTTACCTACTTATGGTTGTCTGAACATCCTTGACAACACGATCTCAAAACATGGTTTCAACCTGTGTGCACCCAAACCTAATACTAACATTCATGCATCCAAGAATAATCCAACCTTCATGTACATGGATTCCATGGTATCACTATGCATTGTCAAATGTCAGTAATTGTGTAGATCGAATTCTAGATAAATTGAACCATTTAAATCATGACACCTATAACTTAAGAAATAAGTCAAGCACTTGTACCTCTCAATAAGAAAAAACATCTTAATATAATCCTTCTTGCATTTATGAATAGTCTAAAATTACATAACTTTTGACTATAACAATAACTACATCCTAACCCTTATCTGGAGAGTTGGGTACATATGTACGAATATAATCAACTAATATATTTATTTGATAATCAATAATATAACAACTAAAACCTTAAATTAAGGACAATTCATTTCAATTTAGTAAAATAAAATTATTATCTCAACTACAGTACCATTATTGAACAAAACTATATTGAAAAGTTTTGTAATCATAAATTTGACATCCATGAAATATCTTTTAAAGATTGGTAAGTGCTTACATGTGTATGAATATAATTGAAAACTCAATATCAATCAATACTATAACAATCAGAACCTTAAATTAATGACATCTTGATCCATCAACAAGTTAATAAAATTACTAGTGCAAAATATAAAAATGACAACAACATTTTGAACTGGTTGCAACAAAATCGATGTAAACAAAAACATGGTGGCATGTTCATAATTTTGGGACCAATATTACATTGGTTGTAAACGTGAATCAATGCAATATCTTTTATTTTTTAAAACAATAAATAAAAAACAAAGATACTACATCATTTGTGGAGTGGAACCAATGTAGTATGTAAACACTTGCCAATCAAAACCTTACAATGGGTCATGCAGATTTGGTTCGACTCCTTCCATCACCCACTACTCGCCTCACTCCCCTACTTCGACACACTTCAAATCCCTTACCTCCAAAGGCTAAATCCACTTCGCTATCTTCGACTTGCACTGACAACCGCTTCGAATCAGTCCCCAAAATCACCCATTATGCACAAGATTCCAAAGAAAACCACGATTTCTCGCCACAATGAAATGCATTATGTCTCTAATGCTTGGCTTCCTCAAAATGTTAATGGTGGTTCGAGTTCCTCAAACAGGTCGTTATAACGTTGGATTTCGTTATTAAAAATATGGTAGATCGTGAAGGGCTGAAAAACTTGATATTGGGGAGGTAGGGCAAGGCAGAAAATCAGAGTCTAGATTTTCTGCTTATTGCTCTCTAATAAAGGAGCCATGTCGCAAGATAACATTGATTAAGTTTTTGGCATCGATCGCGATAAATGTGGAATCGAAGCAGTTGATAGCAGAGAAGGAAGGTTTAGCATCCAAATTGCTGAAACTGATAATATCAAAGAAAGACCATATCTAATCAAGAACTAGTTGTTGTGCCTTGTGGCAATTTCATATCCGAGACGGAGCAACATGAAGTTTGTGTATTTGGGAGCAATGTGTTCTTAAAGCTTCTTTGCACTTCGAACATGAGTGTGTTGATGACGAAGAAGATTCTCAAGCCAGTGGAAAGATGTTTTCTACAAAGGAATGAAAATTGAAGATATGCGAGGAATCAAGATGCGTGGTGGGGATAACGAACATGGTGTTGAAAGTGTGGCAACAAAGCACATTGTTACGATGTTGTGGAGCGAGTGTTATCTATTTCAGGATCGTCCAATTTTACACTTGTTGTGAGATTAATCGATGTAAAATATTTTCGCTTATTACATTGGCTGGATTACATCAATTTTAAAACTGATATAATATGAGCTAAAGAATCGATCTAATGTCTTTTTTTATAGGGAATAAAATAATTACCTAAACTACAACACTGTTACTGAACAAAAAAACCATGTTGAAAAGTTTTGTAACCTTAATATTTAAGAAGAAAACTACTTAAGTATAACTGTTGATAAGTATAACCATAATTGAAGAAAACAAATGTCTCACATGATAAATAATAAAAATAAGTGACGTCCGATAAATAAAACCTCAATTTAAAATGTGTCAAAACTAAGAAAATAGGAGGCATTGGGTTGGAAATAGCCTATGAAGAATTTAAAACTGTGCTCTGTGTGTGTGTGTAAATTAAAATAAACAAGTATCGTGGTGGAGAAGGAGATGAGAGATGCAAAGTAAAATGCACGGAAAGTTAGGTTTAGGAATTTTATAGACACATCTTATATCACTTGCTACGTTGTATTTTTTTTTCTCAACTTCCTCTATGAGAATTTCTCACAAAAAACAAAACAACTTTATGTTTAGGAATTTCTTGTATTCGTAAAATAATTTAACAAAACATTAAAAAGCCTAAATATATCTATTTGCAGCTAAGATTTTTAGTAACTATATGAATTATTTAGTATATATTCGTATTTTTGAACAAAAGTTAAGAAATTTGACAATTTCCCTAAATCTAGAAAGAAAAGAGACCTTCTATCATTTAATCATCGTAATTAGGCATTTTTTAATATTATTTCTTAAAAAGAATTAATAATATATAAATCATGGTAAACCTTTTTGTTGTCTTTATTCAATTTTGTTGTAATTTCTAATCATGGGACATAACCTTTCATTAATAAATCTGCGGCGATATATTTACTAAAAGTTTATATTTGGCACGCCTCAAACTGAAGTTAATTTATTATATTATTTATGATAATTTTATCGTTCAATAAAATTAATCACTGAATTGACCTTAAAAAATCAATTTCTAAACCGGCTGTTAATGCCTTTTTAAATAAGTAAGTTTGGATATAGAAACGATTTTCTACAAGGAAATACTTACACAAGAGGTATCAAAATTTCATAAATTTAAATATATAATAAATGTTGCACCTACCCGGAACAAATATTAATATCAATAATAATATGTATAGTATTTTCTTACTTTCCTTTAATAAAAATACTCTGTTAAATTTTTTTATTTTTAGTAACTTGTATTATTATTTTCATATTTTTTTATAATCTTTTTAATTTCATTTTACTATTTGATATTCCCCTCTGATTCATTTCTCCAAAATAAATTAATTCTTAACTATTACACATTTATAATAACCATGTTATTACTTAATTATATCATACCTCATTCATTCAACTCTTATTATCATCAAATTTGAAAGAGAGTGACTACATTAACTCCCTTCTTAAAAACATAAGACCAACTTGATAAAGATAATAAATTAAAATTAGTCAAACAAAAATTAAAAAAAAAACTATACCAATCTTTTAAAAAAAAAAGTTGCGAAACTTTTTTTCTTTTTTTTTCTAACCATAAATAAATAAATAAATATATAATATATATCATGTAAAGAAGAAAAAATTTTATTTCTAAAGAAAAAACACAAGCATATTCCATCATCCAAAAAAATATATATAAAAACGTAGGAAGTAAAAAACAAAAAGTGATTACATTAAAAAAAAAAAAAGAATTTCGCTTTCTGAGTTTATTTACTCTCTCTTTCTGTTTCTCTCTCATGTACCTGCCAAGTACGCTTACCTGTACCTCAAAAACTTGCCTCATTGGTCTGCATCATCATCACCATTCATTCATAATCACACACACACAACGCAAAGACAACCCTTGCTCTATAAATTCCCCCTTCACATCCACCTCACACCCACCACACTTTTCATTCTCCAAACTTCAACCATCATCATTCTCTTCACTCTCACCCAAATCACAAAGTTTCAATTTTTATCCTTCTCTCTCTCTCTCTCTCTCTCTCTCTCTCTAAATCTGGCTCAGAAAGCGATGAAGCAGCTGATTCGCAAGCTCTCGCGCGTGGGCGACTCCTCGCAGTACACGCTCCTCCGCTCCGACTCCCGGCGGCCGCGCCGCGCCGGGTCCCTCCGCCGGCACGTGGGAGTTCCCGTGGGGCACGTGCCGGTCTACGTGGGCGAGGAGATGGAGCGGTTCGTGGTGAGCGCGGAGCTGCTGAACCACCCGGTTTTCGTGAAGCTCCTGAACCGGTCCGCGCAGGAATACGGGTACGAACAGAAGGGTGTGCTCCGAATACCCTGCCACGTCATCGTGTTCCAGCGAGTTCTGGAAGCGCTTCGACTCGGTCGCAACTCGCTCCAAGACATTCATGACCTCCTTACCTCTTCCCAAGAATTTTCCTAGATTCACCCTTTCTTCTCTCTATTGCTCACTTGTAAATATACGGTGTCGTTTTGCATCAACCAGAAAGGAGCAATTTTTATTTACTTCTCTCTTTTTTTTTCCCTCTCTTGTGGTCACCAAACTGCAGATATGAGAGGAGACTAGGTTTTGGTTTTGCCTTTTTTCAATTTAATTGTTCATATTTTAGAATGATATACTATATACTATGAGATCGGAAGAGGACATTGGATCTGTTAATTTCTCACAGAATCGATAATTATAATAATTAAAAATTAAAATTATGAATCGTAAATGATATCAATTATCCTCTCACAGGTTAAATGTGTTTTGATTTGTGTTAATTTTTAAGTAAAAAGAATTATGTTAAGACTAAGAGTTATAGACATTGGATTCTAACGTAAATAAATATAAATGGGACATTTTCTTAAAAAAATTATTATTTTTATTTCCAAGTTTTTAATTTTAACTAATGTTTGGCGTCTGTAATTTATTTTTTTTTTCACGGAGAATAAAAGAAGACAGAAAAGTCAATGTACGGAAAGTTAGGCAGCATTGTCCGAATTTGTGCCGTTTGGAAGAAGTCCGTGTTTTATTTATTTTTTTATTATTACTAATTCGAAATTCGAATGAAATGAATATGAATATGGGAACTTTACATAAGATGCAAGAGAATCATATCTCTTGATTTTTCCAAGAAAAGTAATTGAATTTTGACCGAATGAATGGCTAATTTAGTATCCAAGAAGAAGAATATAAGACACTGTTTGCTGAAACAAATTAGTACAGTTATTCTAAAAAATATGTGATTTCTTTTTTGTTTAGACAAACGATTTGCATATCGATTATAGTTAAACAAAATACTTTTATATTGATTGTGACAAGAGTTTAACTTTTAATATAGTTGTGAAATTTAAGTTTTAAAATTGTTTAGACCTAAATTTCTGGGCATAATATAATTAAAGTAAATAAGTTTCATTAAAATTACGTTTTAAAAAGTTGAAAGAATTTATTTATACCGTTCATAATCTTGTTTTTTAAATATTGTGAGACTGTTAAATATGTTAGAGTAAAACACCCTTTTCGATATATTATTAGTTTTAAAGTTTGAGTTTCATGAGAGTTTTGATTTGAAAAATGTTTAATTTTCTTAAAAAGTTATATTTAAATTACCTTAACACTCACATATAAATAATGTGTGACTATTAAATGTATCACAAGAAAAAAATTATATATGTTTGAAAGATTTTCCAAAATTAGAAGCTAAGAACTTGATTAAATATAAATAGTTATATAAGACTTCATAAAACAAACAATAAATTATGCAAGACCAGAACTAAATCCAGGATTATTCACATATTCTCTATACAAAAATCCGTACCCACAAAAATATTATTCTTAAATTCTAATTTTCCAAAATTTTAGTCAAACTTTGCCGATTTTTTTTATCTCTTCTTGATTCATGAAGACATTATATTTTTCTTTAATAAATTGACTAACCTTGATTACGCATTTTCGTCCGGATCATGCTTTTATTTTTTTAAAGTTCATCAATTTTACTCGCATAGATAACATTATTACTTCATAATCTAAAACTAAAAAAAAAATGAAAATGAATTTAATATTGTTAATATTTTAGTATGATAAATGATCTTAAATTATTAAAGAGACAACACCTGTAACCTTAACACAGCAAGCCAGTACGATTATTTAATGTTATGCCAGTTGGAAGGTGTTTCTTTCCATCACATTTGTGTTTGTTAAAATGCGTCTGAGATGCAAATCTTAATTTTGTGTCTCCTAAAAGAATTGTTTCGTCATCAAATGCTGTCCTTAATGTATCAAGTCAACTTATAAACATGATTCCTCAATTTGTTAATTCAAAAATATTCTTCTTTCGAAAAAATGTATGTATGTATGTATATATAATTAATAATATTAATATGAATTTAGGTCTTTTTTATATTTGGTAAAACTTGAATTTGAGTAGAAAGTTTTTTAAATTGGTGAACTTTTTTCTATTAGCTAAGTTATTTTACATATTTTTTTTATCTTTTTAAAAAAAATATCATATCCATTATATAGTTCCACACATAAAATGTACATGTCTCTTCTCATATATATTTTATCTCATATGTATATAGTTCGATGATAGAATATAATGATAAAAATCTCATATCGATAATGACCAATTTGCAATTTATCATTAAAGATGATCCTCAGTTTATAAATTGTGAATAAAAATTTAATTATCTCATTTTCTAATATTTTATCTTTTTCATCACAATTCATGTTATTAAAAAGGCTAAGTTTTTTTTTTCTCATTTAAACCTTTATGAAATATTAATTTAATATTTTCCACACTTAATTACTAGTGTGGGCTAAGTTGAGAAGCAATTATCATTTAGTTACGTTGACTGAGGTAAAACCCACCATATTACTGGAGTTGTTTTATATCAGTTTAGCAGAGTTAATATTTCTTCAAATTCCTAATACTTCTTCAAACTCACTTTGAATTTAGGTACACACACATTTGTAAGAATATATGTGAGAACACTTTTATACTTAAATCAATAATAAAGTGATAAAAATGGTGTAAGCATAAAAATAGTTGAATTTGAACACTTTAAATATCTATTTTAATAGGAAAAAAATATTCGATTTTATATTTCATAATGTCAACCTATTCACCTATTCACCAGTAAAAAAGAAACCTTTTATATTAAAATTTTAGAACACTTTGCATTATATCAAAAGTTGACGCAAATGTGGGAGATGTAACTTGATGTTAGAAATTTTTCTTAAGTCTATTTTCACGTCACATTAATCCAAAATTGATGAAAATATTTTTTTTAATATTTGTTATTTCTAATGATTTAATTTTAATTATATGTGTGTGAATACATGTATTTATATTTATATGTATTTTACATTTTAGGTTTGGGATGCTTTCAAAGAAAATATAACATTAAATTAATTGAATTCTACATAAATTATTATTATAATTATTGTAAAAGTTATTTTTATATTAAATATTATCATAATTAATGTAAGGAATTTATATTTCGTGATCCGTTCGGATATGGCTAATGTAGAAAATGATTTTTTTGATAGAGATTATTTTCCCAATCAATGTAGAAATGAATTATTTTTATCAGTCTTTTAGAAGAATAATATCATTTTTTTCGACTATTCCAACACACCTTTAAGCACATTTAAATTGCATTTTAGTTGTATTTAGTAAAATATATCAAATATCTTAAACTTAAAAAATAACTCGTCAAACTTCTAATCATTTAGCCATTTTGATATCAATATTGGTTTAGAAAAAAAAAAGAAAAAAAGAAGTAACGTGTGGCTAAAATCTCATTCTAATTCTAGATAACACTTGCCAGATTTCAGTGGATTGGATAATGCTATTATTATTTCAATAATTACATGCCACAATCTTATAATCATTTCAAGATTGAATATAACTACATACACGTCCTCATTTTGAATTTTACTGATGATAATGTTAAAATTCATAATTATTTTATCAATAACAGCGAAAATCTATTCAAATTTTTAAAATTTTAAAGAATTCTAAATTATTATTGAATGTTTCAATTTAAAAATTATAAAAGTATAATTCTTTAAAACATATTTTAAACTATCTTTTATGTTTCTTCAACATAAGAAATATTAAATATAATAATTGCAACACGGTAATGTAAATTAGGAACACGCTAATTAAATTTTGAAGTTAATTATAAGAATTCTTGCATATAAAATAATTACAATTTTTTTATTAAGCGGTCTAGGTCGAACATCATTCTTAATTTCTTTAAGTTTCTCACCACTTACCATAAATAAGCGGCCTGAGTCGAACATGACTCATTCGTTTAAAAAATCTCTTTAAGTTTTCCACCACTTACCACAAGTAAGCGGCCTGCGTCAAACATGACTCATTTGTTTAAATTTTTTTTTAAGTTCCCCACCACTTACCACAAGTAAGCGACCTAGGTCGAACATCATTTATCTGGTTTAATTTCTTTAAGTTTCCCATCACTTACCACAAGTAAGCAGCTTGGGTCGAACATGACTCATTCGTTTAAAAGAAAATTCTTTAAGTTCCCCACCACTTACCACAAGTAAACGGCCTGGGTCAAACATGACTCATTCGTTTAAAAAATTTCTTTAAGTTCCCCACCACTTACCACAAGTAAGCGGCTTGGGTCGAACATGACTCATTCGTTTAAAAAATTTTAAACTCCCCACCACTTCCCACAAGTAAGCGGCATGGGTCGACCATATTACTTACTAGCGTAAGCGGTCCACGACACAAATATTGGCCAAACTATAACGAATCTAATTCTTTAAAATACAAAGATGTGACCGATGGTCGGCTTGTGAGCGAAGTGGAATCCAGCCCTGAAGAAAAGGTGGAGAAGATGGCGACGGGGAAGGATACAAATGCCGAAGAGGTCGTGGCTGTGGAGGGGGATGCCGATGAAGCGACAACTTAGGATTATCATTTTGTATTGTGACCTACAATGACCACAAGAAACGCCGATTAGTTAACTCAAAGACAACATAGCACTAAAAATACAAAAAGATACCTTTTATATCAACAATTGGATGAATCAAATTATAAACCCTAACTAAACCCTTAGTGGACATCTTATCATTAAACTTCATCAGGGTATCCACCATCTCCCTGTCCGCCATCGACAACCTCTCCTTCTCCATATCCTTATATCGCCAGGGATTGTGGGTCCATCTGAAAGGGAGCTTAGTGCTCCCGTCATCATTATAAAAATACGACCACCCTGGCTCCTTCACCACCACCTTGAAGAAACCGTCTTTAAAGTGCTTGAAGGACTGGGTAAACGCATCCATCCTGTTTATACTCGACCGACTTATCAGTGACAACCAGGTTGTTAGACTCTTGGGCCGAGTATCGAAGAAATACAGAAATGAGTGTGGGGATGGCTGTAAATACAAAGCTTGGCAGGCACCCAAAATGCTAGTAGATATGCCCAACTGTTCGAATGCAGCTGAGTAGGGGCGACATTCAGCAAACGCAGCACCCCCATAGTAAAGTCGTCAAACGGCAACCTCACGTACAATTGTGAGAAGTGCCACATGTACATATAGACAAACTTCTCAACAGCCCCTTCTTGACTGTGGCATACACAGTCAACAACTTTAACCCTTTCCAAGGCCACGGTGTCCTTTCGAACACCCCTTTCGAATATAGGGATGCAATTTAGCCAAGACTTTAACAGCCACGACCATCTAAATAAGGAGTACTGTGTCCGCACATCCTCAGCCACCCACCTGTATCCCGCCTTCACCGGCCAATTGCTTTCTGCCAACTCTTTTAGTAGGTCCTCTCTAATTTTGGTCGTTGTCTCCATTGGGATCCTCCCTTCACCACCCAATTGACCCCTACTACCACTCATGGATTGACTCCCTCTGAACGATCACTCCCACTACCCAGACTAGATAAAGACACACTATCACTAACACTTGACATACCTTTTTTAGATAACAAGATGACGGTAGAGACAAGGAACGTAACAGACAGATCTCATGCAAACAGATGGCTTCCCTAAAATCTCACGCAAATGAACCAAAGTAAAATTCCTTTCTTCAGCGTTCGTATTTATAGCCAGCATCTCAAACGCTACAACTTTTCCCACCAAAAACAACAATCATATGAAGCGTCACAATGAATGCAAAACATCACAACACCCGAAATGGCGGTGCAAACCCCTCTGATTAGACCATCTGACATCTGGCACCCCTTCATCTACCATCACTACTCATGCTTTAGCCTTAACACTATTTATAACACTTAAAAGCTGGGGGACTGGTGAACTATATCTAGGTAGACCAAGGCAACCACACGGCCAAGACTACCTACATAAACCTCCACAAATAAAATTACTAAGTATATAACCAGTCAAGCAGAACCACATAGCGACCCAGGTCACCAGTCAAGTAGAAACACATAGTGGCCCAGGCCGCCTACTTCAAAGGAAAATGTGTAATAGTTCAATAACACTAAACTTAGAATATTGCAAACAAGGTCCCAAATACCAACAAAGGCCAATACAGGGCCTGACACTAGATCCAAACCCATCCAGGGCCCACATATCAGTCCAGCCCATAAGGGTGGCAAATATAATTAATAAACTCTATAAATACAGGTGGACCCCAACAATTAAGGGGTACGTTTTCATTAATCCCCTAATCCAAGAACAATGAAGCAATAAATAGAAATAAAAAACTATAAAAAATAATATAACTTAATTTCTTGAGACATTAATTATTATGATCAATGAACAAAATGAAATTATATGCAAAAATAGGTGTTCCAATATTCACTACTAAAAAAAATTCATATCTTCTGGTAATTTTATTTTGAAAATTTTTTCATAGAAAATATTTACAAATTTTGCAAGAAATATCTACCAATTTTCTTGTAAAATATTTTGTATAAAACATTTTTCGTAACAAATTTTGTAGAAAATACTTACAAATTTTATAATTTTGTAGGAAATGATTACTCACGAAGGATTACCTGCCAATTAAAATTCTTAAAAAAATGAAAAAAAAACTTTTATTGCAAATTTCTTTATCAAATTTGCAAGAAAAATTTCATGAAATATCATAATTTCTACTAGTGATTGGGTGTTAATATAAACCCTCTCCCCCCTCTCCCTCTCTCTCTCTCTATATATATATATATATATATA
>Ga0214544_1004628_pt1 | contig 27476 bp, 19 predicted proteins | sample CNSS3metaG_FD_160074 | JGI IMG/M metagenome (GOLD analysis project Ga0214544, IMG submission 160074) | Root nodule microbial communities from cowpea collected in UCLA plant growth center, Los Angeles, California, USA - CNSS3 | ecosystem: Host-associated > Plants > Roots > Nodule | place: USA...
TATATATATATATATATATATTTCTATAAATGGTGTGTAAATTAAATTTGGAGAAATTTACTCAAAGGAGGACTGTGAATAAATTTATCTCTATATGAAATATCTACCTTTTGTGAGATGATTAGTAAAATAATATCATTAGGTAATTACAATTCCAAAGTAAGGTATTATACTTTCAAGATGTAAAAACAAAGAGATAGTAGTGTCAAAAGGCAACTCAAGTTTAATTAAGTAATTTAATCTATTAAAGACAAATTTCAAATGTTTTTTAATATTTATTTTTATTTTGTTTAATCTAAATTTTGTTTAAAATGGTACAATATTAACCCTTCCTTTAAATTCCCGCATGTCAATATCTAAATATTTTTTTATTTAATTTTACTTTTCCTTTCTCTTTAACTTGTTTTTGTCATCCTTTACCTTTTTTTCTCTTTTTTTTTTTTCATTATCCCTCGGTCTCTCTCTTCAGTTTCCTATGTCTGTATTTTGACTTTCAAATCCATGTGCTGTCTGTGTTTCGCTTGATATTTCAACAACCTCGATCCCAATTTCGACCCCATCAGATATGAATATATTGGGAAGACAAACTTTCCCGAGTTCGTGTCATGGTCACAGAGCGGTAGGCTGCGATTATTTGGACGGGTACCTAGAAGATGCTTCTGTGCCACGAAGAACGAAGGGGAGTTTCCAAAAAATAGTGGGATTCATTTGAGATGTTTATAACTAGGGAAATTGGTTGGGGAGTTAGGTCCTCTTACCTTATTCAATTAAGCTCAAAATTAAATCTCATCTCAAGTTCTTATATATTTAATTAAACTAAAAAAATTAAAAACAATCCTATTCACTTCAAATAGATAAAAAAAAAAAACTGAATTCTTTTCTATTATAATTTTATACTATAAACCAATAAAAAAATGAGTCCAATAAATTTTAAACTAACCCGGATCCTGCATATTCATCACTCCTTCTTGAATAACTTTGCTTACGTGGATTGTCACCCACGTCGCAGTGGCACTGTAGGTTCGGAAAATGATGACCGGGACACCCAACTCTTCAGCAGAGTCCATGGCAATCGTTGACATCATCCCATCCACAACGATGCAAGAAGGCGCGCCCCACTGCGGGGGATTCCCGACAAGGCTTCTCAACATCTCTCGGAACTCCTCGGCAACCTTGGACCTGCTGGTCGGAGACAGTATCACGCTGAAGTCGTTCGGAGGAACGTCGTGAGGCACGCCATCGGTGACGAATGTGAAGCGAAAATCTGTGTCGAAGGACGGTAAGCCAGAGGACTGGAGGAGGCGATTGTGGGTGTGTTGGGTGTTGACGAAGGTGATTTTGTGGCCTTTGTGGCAAAGAAGTTTTGCTAAATTGAACATCGGTTTGATGTGACCTTCAGCTGGAAAGGGTAAGGCCACTACGTGGAGAAGGCGTTGTTCCATGGTTGGAGGTTGGTGAGGAGAAGGACAGTGGCTTTAAGTAGTATCGATAGAGGCGTTTGATCCTATACCACACATGTCAATAAATAAAGTTTGTTTTGGCCAACATTGAAAAGATACGTTCGGCAAAAGCTTGTCTTGTATAATCCGCGCGCAGCGCGTTGGAGGATTTTTTTATTAGACTTTACGTTCGTTGGAGGGGAGTTAGGAATGACACGTGGGCTTGATCTATAGGCTAATAAAAAAAATGCAAGGCGGACCAGAATATTGAGCCTGTTGATCTGCATAAACCTGACCTGCAAGAGTTTGCAGTCTGTGTAGACTGGTTCGCAGACCACGTAGGTCGGTCTGTTGGTCCATATAAAAAAACTTGTACTTGTGTATATTGGTTATTTTTCTTTTAAACTTTTGTATGAACGTTTTAAATATTTGTATGATTAAAAAAGACAAATATTATGTATTTTTGAATATGCTAAAATTTGAAGAATGTAGATGTATGTCAAAGTACAAATATGAATACGATGAAAATGTTAAATTATCAATTTATTATCCAACTTTCTAAAGTCTTTGCTTAATTTTATAAACTTTTCAAAGTTTCCCAATTTGTTGAACATGCAAAGTTTTATGATGAGATATTTTTCTAAAAAAAAGACAAACTGATCCGCGAGCTCGTGGGCCCGCACATATGCAAGGCAGAACAAACTTTTTAGCCTACGTTAAAAATGTTGGGCGAGCTAGTTCGACCCACATTTTATAGACCAAGTGCAGGTCGGGTCAGCCCGCATTGCCACTTTTACTCGGAGTGAATGAAAAACACTTTCCTTTTACCCCGTGTTGCTAGAGATAACTCAATTCATTTAAGTTCTCTTGCATTTAAACATTAACATGGAGACTTTAAATAGTGCCTTGAATGATATTTACTTTAATGACATTTGAATAGTCATCGTGTTTAAATTTTATGAAATTGAAAATGTAATAGAATTGATATAATTAGTAATGTTGGATTAACAATAAAAAAACACGTTATAATACACTATTTAGTAGATGATTTTTCTTTTTTTTTATTAAATGATTATGTTTTTGAATCCATAAACAATGTATCTATTCGTATTTGAATTACACATGTTGAGAATATACGACATAATAGATATTACTCTCTAATTAAGTCAATTAGAAAGTATTATTCTATAATTAAGCTAACTATCTTCATGTCAATAGGTTGCTAATTTCGTAATTTCCTATAAGTATGTTATGCATAATTAGATACCTAATTTAGGTTATACAATTTGTGTATTTATACTGATCTCTAACGAATAAGAAAGCACACAATCAAACTGTCATATGTTCTTACAGGGTATCGTGGGTCTCTCTTTTATCAACATCTTAGAGTTAAGTTTCCATGATGTTTTGTTGAGTTTCATTCCACATTTGATTCCTTTAAGTTTCCTTCTACTTTGCTTCTTGTTTTCCAACCACATGTTACATGATGAAGCTTTGGTAGTGATGATTTTGTTTTAGTGCTAAAAGTGCTATTGTAAAAAGAGATAAAAGAAAGAAAAGAGCACTAAAAGAGCAAAGAAGAAGTGTCAAAAAGAAGTGTGCAAAAGGATTAAAAGAAAGTGGCCAAAATTGTGCATTAGAATCATCACCAGCAATTGTATTTTTTTTTCTGTTCGAGTAATCTGTTTTAAACTACACACTATTATTTTGTTTGATTTATCACAATTAATTGAGAAGTGCAAATTCAAAATTGTTTTAACTATAAATGAATAAGACATTTGTGTCCATTTTGTAGTTGACAACATTTTGATAAATCATACTAAAGTGCATTTTTTATGCTGTTTTAGTTTATTTTCAATTGGGTTTAACAAAGGTGGATTAATTCACTTGTTTCTGGTCTAACATTGAGATTAGACTAAGCTTCCACTACGAGAAAATTGTGTATTATCGACAGCAAGATCGGTCGGTAAGAGCAAATATCCGTCGGTAACTGTTAATTTTTGACGGATTTTCGATGACAAATTTTGTCGGTAACAAGCTTGTCTGAAAACATTATTGACGAATCCAACATCCGTCGGTAATTACCAACGGATCTGACATCCGTCAGTATGAGATTGTAACATTCCGTCAGGATATTACTGATTTAAATAAATAAAACAATTAAAATATAAAGTCACCGCATTTATGAATAAACCTCATTTCCCAAAAACGCGGGAAATATAAATTTTATTAACTTCCGAAAATAAAAGCAAAATTCATAGTTCATAAAACTGAAACAACTTAATAAAATCTCTCATAAGAGTTTACAAAATAGCCCTACTCAAATAATACAAAAATATATAAAACTCCCAAGCATTTCCCACGCTTCGTGATTAAGCCTCACCGGCTCCACCTGCATCAACATTCTCTGCTCACGTGTACCGCATACACGATCATCGCCAAACACAAGCAGATAGGGTGAGCTTATGAAAACAACATACATCATAACATATATCAAATAACCAATTAAACAGATGTAAACTCCACAAGTATCAGGTACCATCTCTTAATCAATTCTCTAATGTCTGGCCACAGCCAGACCATTCGGGTTCTACCTCTTCTAGTGATTACCCTAAGGTAATTTACTGCCAAACCTATCGGCCACAACCGACAGAGCACGTGCGGGAACCAATGCCACAGATAATACACCGTAACGCCAGGTGGAGTTCCCAATTATGAACATAGTCCGTAATGTCCCAAGACTACCAAACTCGTCAGCCAACAACTGAGGAGGGCAATCTATCTGGACCCATCCGTACTGGCCACAACCAGCACCCTCACACTGGCAACACTCGCCAACCTGAGCTCAACTTAGTGGTTCCTCGTGTTCATCCGCCATCCCGAGCTCAACTCGAGGGATGCCATTCCGAGCTCAACTCGAGGAATGTACGTGCTTAACCCCTATCCCGAGCTCAACTCAAGGGATACGTTTCGAGCTCAACTCAAGGAACCCATCAATCTTACCTTTAAAGCACCACCAAAAGCCTTGTAGAACACCCTACAAAGTCCAATAACTAGGACTTACAGCAGCCAAATCGCCTAGCGGGGGACACGTACTGCTAGGCGCCACAGCTTCCAGACTGCCTGGCGGGGGACACGTACGGCCAGGGGCCAAGCACCTCAAACATGCAAACACAGCAGCTACCGCCTAGCGGTTCAGCCCCCACCGCCAGGTGACCAACTCTCTAGGACCCCACTATTTCAAACACAACCGCCTAGCGGATTCTCCTTCACCGCCAGGCGAACATGACACCAGACCTCACTGTTTCTGACGCCATCGTCTGGTGGAATCCTTTCCCTTCGCCAGGCGCCTCCTGCACCATCAACCCAGTGGTTTCTCGCTGTCGCCTGGCAAACCTAGCTCTGCTGCCAGGCGCCATATCAGTACTGGTTTTGGTCCGATATTCTTTGCACCATACTCACAGACCTACTCTCAATCCAATTGTGCTCCTAACTCGGTGCAAAGTATCGTATATTGGATGAACATATACAATTATTCCCCTATGCCACAACTCCCCACGAAATTATTCCACGCCGAGAGACTCCCCAATTGTTGGGGGTCATCCATGTCCTTCCAAACCAATACCTATATATGTAGTTTATGAAGGTCCTGACAGTATTGGAATATTTTATGAGCTAACATGCTTCCCATATTTCTAATTACCATTCTCTCACTGCTTTATACACCCAATATTTGGTTTATAGATAGATTGTAAATATCCTTACCTTAGTTGGGTAACTATACACTAACGTCCTCAACTCCCCCTTTAACCTTTTCAAATTTCCATTTCCTTCCCTCATTGAACACCAAAATACCCCAAACCCAGCACCACAATAGTGACCACGCAGACACACTACTGCTGCGATGGCGCCTGGCACCTGGCCCCGTGCGGCCAGGCGATACAATTATTTCTGGCAGAGTTCCAAACTCTCAGCCCCCGTGATGCTTCCCACACTTCCTTCCGAGGTTCCCCTTCATCTATCTCAATCAAAATTTCCAGACACATGATACATATGACACACAATTCACCTTGATCACTCACAAAATTGGTATACATGGTTTAACACCTATTACAACTAGTTCCATCTAAGAAGCAACCCAATATGAACTCTAAAGTTCACCCACACTGTTCCATCAATTTTACCTATCACTTGTACTGGTTTTCAATCGATTAAGACTTTATATCATCTCTAAATCACTAACCCTTGACTTCCATCCGATCAGAATCACTCCAAATCCCACAAAATATCAAAACTCAATCATAGACTCGCGTCGCCTGGCGGTTTAGCCAATACCGCCAGGCACATCATCCAGAAATCTAGAAATTTGAACAAAACCCTACGCGTCGCTTGGCGGCCGGGAATGTGCCGCAAGGCGGTTCATCTCCAGAAGCACAAAATTTCACAATCAACCATGTGTCGCCTGGCGGCAATGAACAGCCCGCCAGGCGGTTTCTGGAAATTTTCCAGAATTACATGATTTCAACCAGAATCGGGTACATGCATATAATATCATACCAAGGTATATACAGTTCATGCTATAATACATAATTTTACATGGAAACTCCCCTAACCTGGTTTTTCTCCACTTAAAGCTTGACGATTTAGTGTCCTCCCTTCACCAATTGGCTCCTTAGCCTCCTCTCAATGCAACCCCAAAGATCATACTCCAAACTCACAAACACTCCAAATTCTCGTGCTCTCTCTCTAGTGTATTTTCAGCTTGCCAAACCCTTGCTACTTACCCACTTTTTCCCTTTTAAAGTGTGCCTAAAACTAGGTTATTAACCTAAAACGAAATTACCACTTAATGGTGGTTAATTCCCATTCATTGCCCCTTTATGGGTTGTTTCACAGCCACCCTTATTTTGCCCTTCCACTAGGATGTTCCTCAACTCTTCATATTCAAGCCAAAGCCAAAAATATCAAAAGTTAAAGTTTAATATAAGTTCTCCAAGACTCGAACCCACAACCATGCAATCCCCAAATCAATATCAAACCACTCAACCAATTCAGATTTCATGCTAACAATCATAATTCAATTGTCATATTATTTCACAACATGGTTAGGCTATATTAAAATAACAATGAATAATACACAAAATGGCATACATAGGACTTGAACCCAAGTCCTCTCACACAAACCAAAGTACTTTCAACCACATAAGCTAGCACTTTGCCATGTCATTCCACTCATAATTTAATGTCATAATTAATTCTCCCACCCGCATTTATTAATTAATTAATTATTTAATTAATTAAATTTCATGGGTCTTACAAGAATTATGACTACATATCTATTGGTAAAGTCATCGGTATATATTGATTAGACTGCAAAGTATGTTTTGCATGTTTGCTAAACTACACTTGCAAATCACAAACATTTAGAAACATACCTACCAATTATAAATTCTTATCCATTCTAAACAAATACATATTTAGTTGAACTCTAACATTGAATTGTATATCACGATATTAATTAAACATAATATGTATTTGTATGTAAACATAAAGTGAAAGTATCAAATTCTTATTACTCAATCAAACTAAAAACTAGTCCTTAGTAACTCTGATATATGGTCATAATAGTCTAAGTAGTCATCTGATTCAGAGTCCTCAATAACTAGATTGGGCTGGACTGGTGGGGGTTGGACTAGGGAGGGCTAGACTACTACAGGCTGGACTTGGTTGGGGTAGACTGAGGTTATTGAAGGGCATGGAGGTTAGGAGGCAGCAATGTTAAGACTAGATTGTGAAAGTTTTGAAACTGACCTTTTAATTCCTCAAAAGCCTGATTACGGGCTTCTAGTCTTTGTCTGAGGTATGTAAACAAGAAGGTATTAGTGAAAGGTCAAGATTATACTTTTATAGGAAACAAATGAAAGTGTTTGCTTACATGGGTCCTCCGAGATCTTTCATCAACATACTCGCTGGATCCTTTACGAAGATGGGTTTTTTTGAAATACGTCATCAATGTGTACATGTCGTCCAAGCTCCTGTGCCTCTAAAAAAATATGGTGTTACTTTTTAAGCATAAATTTTTAAAATTCCAAGTTATGAATTACTTAAGAGAGAAGGTTTTTACCATACGAATGGCATGCTCATGAGTAGTAATGGAACCGCTTGTTTGTAGGCTCCCACCCTTGGGGGAAGCTCTGTTCCTTTAGGTTGTAACATATTTATTGCAATAGGATGGAGAATTCCAATGTGCTAGGAATTGACTTCACATACCATCCCCAAGCCAGTAAGGGCATTGTCCTGCATTCCTGGCCTCTCTATACATCTTAGAGAGCCTTGTGTGAAGCTCTAGAGTTAAAATTTGTGTGAATTTGAGCTTTATGCTCAAGTCTCCATTGAACTTTACTTTGCGACAATGAATCAAGTACAAATCATCAATTGCATTGCACTATTAACATATAAAATTATTAAATGAGAATATGGTTTATGATGTGTTTATCTTAAAATGTTGCCAAAAATGATCTTTATCTGCTAGAGGTATTGCTCCCCATGATGACTAAGCAGTCATATATTGTGATGGCCTAGAAAGCAACTTTAGAAGGATAAAACCTGCACATGGATTGAAGAAAATTTATGCACAAAAGGGCAAAGTAAAACAAGTCATGTAAAATAAATTAGTTTTTAAGATGGGAGAACTTATTATTACTCTTTTTCATAAGGTTCAATCATCAATTGTTCATGGGGAGGAGGGTCAACAAGAACAACATCTGCATCAGTGGGATTTGTAGAGGTAGGAATACTCGGTGAAGGGACTGATGATGGAGAAGGTATAGTAGCAACAGAAGAGGGTGAGGAAGAAGGTTGTGGTACCACAACAGGGGGTGGCATGGGCACCATCACAAGAGGTGGTATGGGTACCATAACAGAAGATGGTATAGGTACCAAAGGAGGGCATGATGTGGGTACCATAATAGAAGGTGATGTTGGAACCACAGGAGGAGGTGGTGTGGGTACCATAACAAGAGGTGATATGGGTAAATTACAGGAGGTGGTGTAGGTACCATAACAGGAGGTGGCGTGGCCTTTACAATAGAAATAAATGGAGATGATAGTGGTGTGGGTGCAACAACTGGGGAGGTCGACTGTAATGGTGCACTATGTGTGTCAGCAATAGTGGGTGGAATGGATGTGGATGGTCTTGCAGGAGGAACTTTTACTAGATAGGGTGGCCTTTTTGGTGCCTTTTTTGCTTTAGACTTTGCGATCTCTTTCCCCTTACCAGGATTAGGTGGACTATCGGATGACATTGTAAACTATTTTCGATTAATACTATTAGAATAAATAAATGATGAATGTCAAATACAAATGTTAATGTCAGAATTTAAGCATGGTTACAATCTTAGAATTTAAGAATAGAACAAAAATTTAGCAGTGGATGCATTCTCAGACATTGCCACTTGCCTTCCTCAATGATGCAACCATAAAATCAGCAGCCTCCCTCGTAGCCTGGTCACGCGAACATCCCAGCCTCCCTCGGTGGTGATTCTTGGCTCTAACGTTCTCTACCTACAAAACACTTCAGAATTCAGACAAGATGGATTGAATGGCAAAAAGAAAAAGAAAATCACTCACCAACAACTTCTCCGCCCGTTAACGATGTGCCAGTTTGAGGATAATAGCGGCGACAAGATTAGTAAGAGGAGATAACACGAGAAGCGTTGAAGCAGCTAGCACCGACGACACTATTGTTCTGATCGAATCTCCGATGGCAGGCGAGCTTCTTCCAAGTGGGGCGAGAGGTTGGGGCGAGAGAAGGCAGAGAATTGGGAGAGGGGCAAGACTTGTGATGTTGGGGGAAAACGATTTGATTTGGGGGAGGGAGTCTGAAATATTTCAGTTTTTTATCGACTGACATACCAGAGGATTTATCGACGGATATGGCCGTCGGTAAAGGTCAACTACCTTATCGACAATATTACCGACAAATCAGTGGTCCACTATATATTCTCACCGAATTACCAACGAATGTATCTGTCGGTAAATTCAGCATACACAACTGTCGGTAAATCCATCGATAAATAAAATTTTGTCGAAGGAATTTATTCCATCGATAAATATCCGCTGGTAATACCATGTTTTTTTTAGTGTTCTTTGGAATTTATTCCATTTTCCTTTTTGTTTTTAATTTGTCAATCCATTCTAGAAACTTTCTTTAGGTGCTCATTTTGATGTGCTTACTTTCTTTCTATGCCTCAATTTTTTACTTGTCAATTCTTTGGCCACTTTGACTTTCAACCATTTGACTTTTGCATCCTTAATTTGTAGCTTTTCTTGCTTTATTTCTTGCCCTCTTTTGGTTTAGTTATCATATTTGGTGTAGTTTTCCTTTTGGAGGTGAACTAACTTTCCTAAGGTATCATCCTAGGAAGGATGGAAGAGATGTTCCACAAGCATAGCGGTCACGAGGTGGTGGTGGCAACAACGACGACGACAATGACGACAACGGTTGCAACGACAGTGGTGATGGTGATGGTGGTTGCGGTGGCAAGGATGGTTTACCAAGAATAAGTGTAGTTGGGAGAAAAAAGAATTATAAGATAAATCGTAAAAGGAAAAAAGAAAGAGGGAGGAGGAAAAGATGAACAATGTGCATTTTTACCGACAAATTATTTCGTCAGTAATTATTGATGAAACAGGATTTCTGCTGGTAAAATTTTACCTACATATTTTTTACCGTCAGTAATCTATTGGTAATTCTAATTTAGCGACGTATTTTGACCATTACCAGCGAATTTTGAGCGTCGGTAATATCAATTTTTCTTGTAGTGTTCAATCGACTGATTTCACTAAAGTCAAGTGAAATCAAGTAAGTGTAGGGAAAATTCAACTGATTGATTTCACTTAAACCTGACTATATATCCTGTGTTTTTGTGAGCAGAGCTAAGTTTCTGAGTTTTTGAGGGCAAAATCTTGTCATTCATTGCTGGAAAACTCTCTCTCTAGAATACACAGTTGCAACATGTGGATTGAAGATCTTGGTTGATCTTGGAGGCATTTTGACTTGTGATTATCTTGAAGCACACAGGTATGGTTGGCTAGATTTGTTGTTCTTGTGCCTCTGATTGGTTTGCCTGATGTGATTTAAATTTTGTAAGTGTGATTCTTGCAGGGTGTGTGTCTAGATTTTTGTGTGAGTCAAAAATCTTGTGAGTTATTTTGTTCAAAAGTGTAATCTTGGTGTGTGATTTGTAAAACTTTTGAATATAGTGGAAACCAGGCTCAGGTTGTCCTGGTAAATTGAATGTAGCTCTGTGATTGAGTGAACTAGTAGAAAAACAACTGTGCAATTCTCTCTCCCTCATCTCACTCACTTTGAATCTATTTAAAAACTCAAGAAAACCAAGCAATTCATTCTTTGGTATGATTTAATGCGTTCTTGTTTAATCTGAGGTTGTATACTTGTTAAAAATATTGATTGGAACAATTCTTGTATGTAAAAGATTGTTGTTTGAGTTAAATATGCGAATTCTGCATTTTGCATAAATCTCGAGTATTTTAGTCGACTGATTTGTTTTTTTAATCGTTGTTTCATAGCTCAAGAATAAAGTAGTCTACTATTTTATTTTTTAATCGATTGAAAGTGTACTCTGGTCTGCTTCTTTTACATCCTAACTTTCCAGTCTATTTGATTCAATTGAAAAAAGATTTAAGCTTTCGAAAAAGTTTTAAAAAGCCAATTCAGACCCCCCCTTTTCTTGGCTTAAATCACCATTTCAAAACTAACACAAAGTACCATGTGAGAGGTTGTGCCCTAGAGTTTATTTGTGTGAATGCTATCACTTTGGACTCATAATTGATTTTGTTTGAGTTCATTTGCTAATCATTCACTCACATGCTACAGATGATCAAAGCTGTCTTTCTTTTTCCTGTTATATAATTAAGCCAAGCTTTTTCAAGTAGAACCCTTGTGCAAGCTCTTTTTGTCTTTGAGCCCTTAAAGACAAAATTTCTCATCCCTGGAACCTTGAGCTTAGTGAAGATATTGACTACCTTACTTTGAGCTTGAGTGAGCAAATAATTGCAAGTCATGAGTATGGTTCAAGTTTGGGGGAGTTATTAATGATATAAGGGGGCATGAGAAACTTTTTTAAAGCTTTTGGTTCAATTCAAAAAATAAAAAGGTGCAAAGAATAAAAATTGGTGCAAACAAGTTGGGATTTGGTTTCGTTTGTTTCAATAGAGAAGGGAGAAAAACGCTTTCATGATTTGAGTAGTTGCTCTCTTAGCTCAAGGTAGTTTTGTTATCCTAAAAAACTAAATTTCATTCTTAGCCTAGCCACGATACAAGCCTTAAAAGACCTTGTGATGATAGCATGCTTGTTAAAGTTTTCAGCCGTTTTGAACAAAAAGAAAAGTTAAATTGTGTGACATTATGATGGTAGAGAGAATGTTATTTATATTCATACACTAGTGGGCTTGAGTGAAACACTTGTTCTTATGAGAAGTGGTTCCCATTGATCAAGGAAACATTTAGCCATGACTGTTGATCCCTTATAAACTTCTGCATGCACTTGTGAAGCTTTTGTTTTGTGAGCACCATAGCTTAAGCTTGCCTTGCTAATGAAACACATGTGCCAAACAATCTTTTCATATAAGAGCAAGCATGATTGACATCTATTTTAGTTGTTTAAATATGTTATCTTGAGTTCCTTGATCATTGCAATTGTGTTGTTCATCCAGACTAAGTTACCTTTTTGCTTGAGGACAAGATATGTTCTAAGTTTGGGGGAGTTGATAATGTAGATTTTTACCATTATCTTAGCTATTTTTTGTTAACAGAATCAACTCCTGTTGAGCTTTAAACCCACTTAATCCTCACTTTTACATTACTTTTGTGAATAAATACAATATGGGTTACATAGATTTAATTATAGTACTAATCCCCTTTTTGTGTCCAATTTAATGATAAGAAGCTGGTGTCTCAAACCAAAGAAGTTGTCAACGAGAGAAGAAAGAAGAAAAAAATCAAAATTGAAGATCTCAACCCTATATCTAGCGTTGAGCATCAAAAAGTCAAGGCTCAATTGGGCCACTGTTCCGAATTTGGGTTAATTTCATATTATTTGACCTAATTTTCATTTTTAATTCTTTTTAGGTACTTGGGTGAAGCAATTTTGGAGTTTTAACATTAATCTTCAGATGAAGAGAGTTGTCACACCATTTCCACGTCATTTCCACGTCATCTAAGTGAATGGGCCAACATTTGAGGCCCAGTAGTGGCATTTTTGTAATTCTACACCCAGTAGTAGCATTTTTGTAAATAGTAGTGGCATAATTGATTTGACCATGAGACTTTAGGTCATTTAGCATGGGTAGCCGGAACTTGTGTTCTCCAACCTCCATTCTCACATTTTCAAGCTTTGGTGGGTGTCTATGGAGGTGCTTTTTTCGTTTTTCACGTTTTTGGACTAGTTTTTACTGTTTTACGTTTTGAATTCAACTTCTAGCTTGGGCATCTAATTTTATGGATTGTATTGACTTGGAACACCACCCATTGATGGGGCTTTTAGTTTTTTATACCACAACAGCGTTTTTCATTCAATTGAAGCTTTAAAATTTCTCTTTTGCTCTTGAATTTGCGTTTGAATTTGTGTTTGAACATTTCGTAGGTTAGGGTTCGATGTTCTATTTTGGTTAATTTCATTTTGAAGTGTTTAATTGCCCATTTCCATGTCTAGCTAAATTCATGTATTGACTCCTTGATGAAAAATGCAATGAAGCTTTGAAGTTTTTATGCTTAATTTACAGATTAATTGCATATGTTTGGGTTTGTTTATGTTCATGCTTAATGTATGTAGCTTGGCTGTCACAAATTTAAGGATGTGTGCTTTATTGCATAATGAAGCTGGATTGTAACTTTCGCTTAGTGGGCTATTATACATTGGATTGAGAGAAGGCAGAGGTGTTCATTTGGTGACCTATGATAAGTGAAATTGTGTTTGAATCAAGGATGTCAATACGTTTTTAATCACTGTCGCATTTAATTTAATATGTTGATTAGCATACTGAATTTGCCAAACCCCCTTGTGTTATAGTGTTATGTTCATCTGGAAATTGAAGCTTTGGACGAAAATATTGATCGTTGGGAGACAACTTGGTTCAACTTTCACATACTGCATTTAACTGTTTTAATTTGGTGGGGTACGACCTCTATCACCTATTTCTTTTGGAATTCTATCCACCCCGTCTAACCTTTCAACTAGGTCGAATTCATATGCATATACAAAAAAAATGCATAATTTATTGTTACGAGTAATTAACAATCAGCCGCTGGGATCAATTCCTAATTGACCTCTCTCAAGCCCTATCATAATTCAATGATTACACTCGCATCTTTACTAAAAAGCTTTATCATACAATTCAATCATTCAATTTATATTATTAATGATCGAACACTATATACAACAACCAATTCCAGAAGTTGCAATGACTCCTGCACCAAACCACACATCAAAAGAATCATGGACAGCGTCGTACCGCCTGGTGGAAACTCATCGTCGCCAGGCGATTCATAGTAGAACCTATAAACTTGGTCAAAACTGATGTGTCGCCTAGCGGCACACTTATGACTATCAGGAAATTTCTAGGCGGAAACCTAGAAACTTAAGAAAACAGCGTAAGCAGAAAGGATTTCATGCAATTTTGGTCAAAACAAGGCACAATATATTATACACAATGAAAAACATACGAAAGCAGCTCCCCTTACCTGGACAATCCTTGCTCAATTTGAATAAATGGAACTCTTCTCGCACCCCAACCAATCCAGCCCATTCCACTACAAAAAAGTAGACATTTGCGACAGTTAAAATTAAAAATGTTAGTAGTTAAAAATTGCCACAAAATATTTTGACAGTTTAAAAACCGTCAAAGTTATGCATGTCAAAAACAGATTGTGACAAAAAAAAATTAATTGTTGGTATTGCTGTCAAAAAAGAAAAAAAGAAATTTCTAGCGGTTAAAGATAAAAAATTTACTTTTATTTTATGATATTTTATTATATTTTGATAGTTAAAAACCGCCACAAAATATATAATATTTTGACGGTCAAATACCGCAACAAAATATATCATATTTTGACAGTTAACAACCGCCACAAAATATAATGTATTTTGACGGTTAATAACTGCCACAAAATATACCGTATTTTGACAGCTAAAAACCGCTACAAAATATATCATATTTGAACAATTAAAAACCATAAAAAAAATGAGTAAAATATTTTTAAATTTTTTAATATTCTAAAAGTATTTAGTAATTATTTTTCACTCATATGTTAACTAGTATTTCATTTATCTATTTTATTTTAAATTATTTTTTATTTACTTATTTATTACAGAAAATAATATTCTCTATTTACTTATTTATTAAGTTATTAAATATATATGAAAGTCCTTCGACATGGGTAGGATCAATGAAAGAAGTTTGGACAACATGCTTTTTACAAATATTTACCTACTTAATAAAAAGGCTTATGTTTCTTTTCTCCATAAAAAAGTGATCAAGATTTTTTGTTAACTCTTCCATTAACTACACCAAACAACACTCCAAAATCCCATATACTTTTAGCCAGTAAGCAAGGAAATAGTATGTTGCAATGCAAATTACAAATTATAAAGTGCAGAATGAAGGATTGAAAAAAATCCTAACACATGCAAGAGATGTCGGAATATCATAACATATACTTCAAACTCCATGAAAATTACTATCAAGTGATGACCCTCCGCGCGATGTTGGCAGTTCTTGGCCACTCTCTTCAACCTGTGAAATTAAAATTTAAAATCATATCATGCTAGCATATTTAAAAAGAATACACAAGATATTAAATTATACATACAAACTATAAAGCACTTACAATTACATTAGTCTAATTATCAAACATGACACCCAACTCATGAGGAATATGCCCTTCCTTCATTTGGATGTATGCAAGCAGGACACTTTTTAATGTCTTTAAATTTTCTTCAAAAGTTGCTAACTTTTCCCTCAGACTAATAACTTCCTCTTTCAATTGAGAACTTTCAGAACCAGAATTTGTTAAATTGTGCCCTGCATTACTAAATCTAGTCGTGGATTGAAATGCAACACTATGAAGACCTCCTAGTCCTAAGCAACGTTCACCTCTAGACCCTTTCCCAGCACTTTACTAACACAATCATCATCTGAGATTTCATTATAATTAACACTTTGACTCATTTCTTCTGTCATATTCTCTTGTAAATATAAAAGTACACATTGATTTCTTCTACATTTCATTCACAAACTATAATAAAAGACAACTGCCATTATAATCCAACATACTCAAAGACAGGGAATTGTTTCAAATGAAAACTTTTCGTGCAGTAAGTTCTTCCAACATCAATCATTTTAGAACTTGTTTAAAGATTCAGTAAATAATGTTTACCAAAGTGAATTTCCAAGCATCCTTTCTGAATCCTCTAGAACGTGTAGTATTAGCCCACTTGCATCTAAAGAGTACAAACTCTAAGAAAACCATAATAGTTAATCTCAATTATGTCTTCTAACTTCCCATAGTATGGCAAATTCGACAGCCTCAAATTTTCATCATTATTGCTTGTAACACATGATGTGTTTGAAGTTAGAAAAACTTCGCTATTTTGTGTTTGTAAACCTTCATCCCACCCTACTGTTCTAAAATTGTACCCATTCATATTATATGTAGAATATCTTTTTGCAATTGGCATTGGGCCTCTAGCTAGATACTTTAATTCATCTAGAATTACATTTGTATTGTTTGGATTTGTAACCTATATCAGAAATCATATTAGTCATAAACTAAATCATAAAATACACTAGTATATTTTTAAACTTACCTTTTGATGAAACCAATTTGCAAATTCTTTACTAACTATCTTTTCTAACTTTGCATTTGAAAGTTTTTGATTTCTTGTCTTTCTCTTGGTGAATATTTTGAATTCACCGCCATAAGAGAATATCATGTTTAATTGAATCCATGGAAACTAATCACCACATAAAAGATATCTAAATACTTACTCAACATAGGGTTGAACTTTTGAACAATTTAGTAACAAATATCGATGTGCTTTATTTTCTCTAATTGTGTAAGAGTGAAAGTCGATGAACTTCCCATTGATCTACCTATTTGAGGATAAATAATTTGAAGATGTTCACTTTCATTAGGATGATCATCAACACGTCGACTTCTATTCAACCTTGATTCAACTTGTTCATACAATGAGTAAAAATTGAGAGTCTCTTCAGCTAAATAACTTTAACTTATAGATGCTTTAGGTTGTGCTCTATTTCATACAAAGGACTTCAAATGTCCTAACATTCTACAAAAAGAAACAATAATTTAACCAATATTTTAATCAAAATAAATAGGTTAAACATAACTACATGTATTTACCTTTCAATTGGATACATCCAACGATAATAGATTGGTCCTCCTAATTTCACTTCTTCTACAAGTTGACAAGTTAAATAGACCATCACAATGAAGAATGATGGAGGTAAAATAATTTCCAAAGGACAAAGAGTAAGCACAATTCGATGTTGTAACTTGTCAAGATTTAAGATATTCAATCTTTTACAACATAACTCCTTGAAAAATGAGGAAAACTCTACAACACTACAGTCACATGGTTAGGAAAATCATTTTGAATAGCTATTGGAAGTAAATGTTGCATTAAGATGTGAGAATCGTGACTCTTAAGGCCAAATATCCTATAGTTTTCATCATGAACACAACGAGATATGTTACTTGAATAACCATCTAGCATCTTCACATTCTTTAATGTATTGAGAAATATCTTTCTTTATTCTCTTGTCTTTGTAAATAACAAAGGAATTTATTTTCCATTTTCATCCGGCTAAAGGTCTTCTTTTATCCCCATATCTTTTAGATCTTGACGAGCTTGAAGATGATCTTTTGATTTTTCATCTTTGAGCATTGTATACAACACATTATCACACACATTCTTCTCAATATGCATAACATCAAGGTTACGTAAAAGATTGTCCTTCCAATAAGGAAGATTAAAGAATATGCTTTTTCTTCTCCATTGGTTTCCTCTACTACTTGACTCAAGATTTCTATCAAATGTTATGGCATCAAGTTGTTTCAAAATTTCTAACCCAATTAATAATTTTGTAGCACCTCTTTCTTCAATTGTGCCATCAATCTAAATTTATGGCTTCTCTCTAAAAAGCTTCGATGACCCATGAAACACCACTTGTTACTACGTCTTAATCGACAAGGAAAAACATCAAAATTACATGTTGGACAAGCATAACCTGTATAAGTTTTCCACCCAAATAGAGTACAAAGTCTAGGAAAATCAACATGAGAGATGCTCGCATTACAAACACTTCGTTTGAAAAAGAATCATATGTTTCAACTCCTTCTATCCATAGCTCATTCAACTCTTTCACTAAAGGTTGTAAATACACATCTATCTTGTTTCTTGGCATTTTTTTTCCTGGAATTATCATTGAAAGAATAAAAGATGATTGTTTCATGCACTTCTAAGGAGGTCTATTGTAGGGAACTAAAATCATTGGCCATATACTATGACTATTATTCATTGTTCGACGAGGATTGAAGCCATATGTTGCAAGGCCAAGGCGAACATTTCCAGGTTCTAGAGCAAACTCAAGGTGAGGTTGATCAAAACTCTTCCATGCTTTACCATCTCTTGGATGTCTCAACAATCCATCTGGGTTATTGTTTAAAATATGCCATCTCATGGACTTTACTATTTTTTGAGACATGAATAATCTTTGTAACCTTGGTTTCAAGGGAAAGTAATGTAATACCTTTACTGGTAGTTTCTTTTTTCCACTAGTGCATTTTTTCTTCCCTCTAGATTTATTAAAATATTTGCAATTCTCCAATTTTTCATCTTCTCCCCAGTACAACATGCAATTTTTTAGGAAAACATCTATCTTGGTATAATTAAGACCAAGCTTTTGTATCACATTCTTTGCCTCATAAAATGAAGTAGGAATTTTTCCATATTCAAATGTGTTTGTTAATAACTCTGAAATCATCGTCAGAGCCTTGTTAGTCATACCATACAAACATTTTCTATGATACAACCTTAATACAAGAGACAACTTCGAATACTTTTGACATCCTTCATACAACTCTTGGTTACAATCTCTAAGCAACTCAACATATTCTTCATTTGGTATACTTTCTACAAATCTGGAAGGTCTTTCATATGCATCATAATCCACATCATCATTTTTATTCATCCCAAATACATCATTTATCATATCTATCACTGGATTTTCATTTTGTGATGGCACATTTACTACATTTGTGTCTCTTGATTGCATTGTGCCATATGTTTCTCCATGCCAAATCCAAAGTTTGTAATTTTTTGGAAACTGTTTGCAAATTAAGTGGTCAAAGACAACGTCTCTGGTTTCCCATTTATTATAGTGACATCTAGGACAAGGACACCTTATTGTACCATTTATAGATCGGTATTCAAATGCAAAATCTAGAAACTTATTTAACCCATCTAGATATTCAGTTGTATTTCGTGGCATATCAATCCATGACTTATCCATTACTAAACATGTCTAGTTGAGTTCAAGGAGAAAAAACTAGTTGTAAAGAATTGGATATAAATGAGGGACTCAATGAGATTAGAAGTTGTAAACACTGAAATAGAAAACAAAGAATTATGAATAAGAAAGGCAAAAGAAGTAATCATCTAAGAAAAAAAGACTATTCAAAATCCATAGCTGACAAACAAAAATTTCTTAGTTTTCCAACAACTAATTAACGTCTCGAAATCTATGTTAGTTTTTATAATACCTTCTTCTACATATCCTAATTTTCATATCACTCACCTTTAAGGATTTTTCCTACATCTAACCTTATTTAACCACTGGAGGAAGATTTTCAAAATCCAATATCGTCATCGTAATAAGACTTATACTTTTCTTCTTAGTGAATGGGCACCATTAGAGAGAAGAAACCAATAATCTGTTGCCAAATTGACAAGAAAATTGTCATTATTCTCCAACTTAATCCCTTTAACCTACCTTAAGGTAATGTTCTTTATTATATACGACATACTAATCATAATGTTTAATTATGTTTTTTTTTTTCTAAAATTTAGAACAATTTTGGTCGTAATAATATTGAAGCTTAAAATTTTCTTCCTATTTGATTTTGTTAATAGGTAGACACAAAATCTATCTCTGATGCATTGAATTCAACCATTGCAGTAATAGAGAATATGAAACCATTAAGCACAAAATCCTTGTTTTTTTTATCGGTGTTTAATCTTTTGAATTAAACAAAATAAATAATGATTTGATTGATTTCAAATTCCACAAGAGAATGAGAAAAGCATTGGAGTGCATCTTTATTCAAGCAGTAATGGAGTCAAATACTACAAACTATCACCATGGCATTGCTTAATGAAGTCTCTCTACACATATTCAAGGACCAATATTTTCTTTTCCTTGTACTTTTATTTTTATTTTTCATTTTATGTATTTACTTTTTAGTTACAAAACTTAATATATACTATAACTTTTTTTTTATGAAAATCATGATATATACTTAGAAGTCATGTTGATAAACTGTAATGATAAAAATTCATAGTTTTTAATTTCTAGTAAACTTTGCTTTAATTATTTTACGTTTTAAAAATGTTCACTTTTACTCGATGCTGACAACTGAAGTATGTTTAGTATGACAACTTGAAAATTAAATGAATACATCTTTTAATTCATTATAAAATTTCATAGGGAAACTTATAAATATAAATATTGAAAATATATTGAAGGTAGAGGAAACAATTTTAATTTTCAATCTTAGTTTTCAAACTCTTTATCAATGTCTTTCTTCGATAATCCATTGGTGAACAAAGTTAATATTTTATAATTTGAGGACACTATTCCATTATAGAAAAAAATCCCATATTTTCCTTTTTTTTAAGTTTTATTTTCCAACTTATTATGTGATAACAATCAATGTTTTTAAAATATAAAATTAAACAAAATTACAAATACTTAAAAACTAAGGCACTAAAATTGTAGAAAAATAAATAGATCGAAAATGTAATTTTATCTAATGCAATGGTCAAAACTATAATTGGGACTAAATATTTTAATTTCTAAAACAATTGTCTTCAAAATCATGCTAGCAACTTTCTGAAATAATTGATAGTATATTTTATTTCTCATATAGCAAAGTACATAGCATATACGGTGATTTTCCTTTTCAAATTGATTCCTCAAATCCAAAATGGATTTTAAGCTATAAATCTGTCCTATTGAAAGATATGCACCACCAAAGTTCTCTTTTTTTTTTTCAAGTCAAGTACATTCACTTTAAATCAAAATATTCTCTCCATTAAACACAAACATAGAAACAATAGAAGAAATAATTAAGTGTGTACTTTGGGACACTATATGCTCTCAATCAAATGACAACAAAAATGAATCTAATGATCGTAATTTGTGGGAAAAAGACACACAAGATATGCATTAGTATTGAATCATGAAAAAGAAAAAAAAGTGTATTTGAGTGATGGAAAGGCATGGTACGTGAGTATGTGCAGTGAAGATTGAAGCACGCGAGAACAAATGGGATTGCATTCATTAATTAACTTAAACGACTATGCTAAAGAGTAGCCAAGCAAACATCTAACAAAAATATCAAAATCCAGAGAGAGAGTGTGATATATATCTATATACATATAACAAAATTCTCTAGAACAAATACATCTACATTTATGAGGAGCATCAGAGAGTAGAAATAAGAATAAAAGTGGAAATTTAGTTTGAGAAGCATTGAGATTCTTACTCTTTTAACCTTTAGGAGAGAAATCTACATTGATGCACTTGTGTTTGTCCAAAACTAGTGGGTGACTCTGAATTGGAGAAAAGAGAAGAAAGTTCAAACCAGTGCAGGGAAGGAAAACGACAACGATTATTTTCAACTTTTAGCTTCGGGTTCACACCCGAGTCATATACTGTCGAGGTAAAAAGACACTTCTTTATGCCTCAGTTATTAACCCGAGGCATATTGAATAGTTATTGCCTCGCTTTCCACCAACCGAGGCCTAATTGTGTATCAAAAATAAAAAAAAAATTAAATATAGTTTTTGCCTCGGGTCTCGTCCAACCAAAGTAGAAAGTTAGATTTACTGTCTCGGTTCTGGTCCAACCAAAGCATATTAGTTATTAAAAAAAATTGTTATAACCTTCTGCCTCGGTTTTGGTTACAACCGAGGCATAAAGTTGTCATTTTTCTTTTTAAATTTTGATCTTGTTTTATTCATAATCACCACATTTAAATTGCAAATTTTCAACTAGAAAACCAAAACCAACCAGAAACAAAAAGCCAAATGCTATTCAAATAGAAAATGTGGCAAAATACTTAAATATTATTCATATTATTGTAGGACACATTACAATCTCATATGGTACCATAAACAAATATACTAAGTATTATTGTACATTTGTATAATGTACTTTGCACAAGTTATCCTTGAATATTTGATGGACTTGGCGGGGATTGATGTAGAGGTACTGAATCTCTGCACACAAGAGAACAATTTAAATTAGTATCTAAACTAAGATAAAATTGCAAATAAGTATTTGATATAGTGAAACTATTACCGTTTCCCAACCACTTGTAATACGAGCACGTACAACGGTTGATATCCATTGCATTACATAGTAACCGCACTCATATGAGCCAGTTTGTAAATTACACTACAATGAAGGCACAATTATAAGTAATTGAGAAAGGAAAGAAATTGAATAACTATAATACCATAGACCAATATAGCAAACCTGAAGGCCCAACCATGCTAGCCTTTTTGTCATAGCAATTGATTTCCCTAACAACATGCTATGTCCAACAATTGAACTATGAAAGAGGTAAGGTATTAAGATAAAATTATATAAGAAAGAAAGTTCATAAAAAGGTGGTTCTTACCAATCTATAACTTGTTTGAGATGCTTAGGGGGAGGCCTGTGCAAGGAACAAAGCCACATAATATTGTTGTCCTTCATTGAAATCACAATTAGTTATGATGCTTGCAATTAAAACAAAAATTCATTGTTTCACCTTAAAATGACATATTATAATTAGAAGTCAACAAACTACACATACCCAGTAATATAGGGGACAAAATATATTTCCTTCCCTCGTCCAAAGCACTAGGTAACATATGCTTGAATGTCTTCAATTTTATTGTTTGCATGAGTTAGTTAAGGGTCTATGAACATATATACATCACTCAACCCCATATTGTTACTGACACCAAACATATACCTGAACAAAAATATTTATTTAATATAAATTAATAGATAAAGTAGTTAAAAATAATGAATGGTTTAGATGCTTACATCATTCATAACTGAATAAGGGTAATATTCAATTCTTTTGTCTCTGACGCAAGCTCTAAGACATCTTGCTTATGCAGGTAAATTGGGATGTCACTATCTCTCCCAAATACATCAGAATCCTATAAAACTGCCATCGACTTATCACTTATGATGTTAGCAAGCTGGTGTAATGCACTAAGAGGATCGTCTAAAGATATTGGAATCTTCATAGATTTAGGACTTTCGACTTCATGCGACTATTATTACATGAAAAAAAATTAATTGTGAATATAAATAACATGTAAACTTAAAATACAAAGTATTATAAGATAAGTTTGGGGATCCATATCGAGGGATCAGAAATAGAACCAACCAAATCTTTAGGCTAGGCGAGGAAAGACTGAAATGCATGTGCCACAGTATATTCCTCATTTGTTAGCACAAGAACTAAAGCATCTGGTACAATGACTTCCTCTACCGTGACCTTAGCCTCATCATTCGTTAGCTCCATACAATGAAAAACATTGGTTGCCGCAAATACTGTTCCACGAGCCACTAGTGTCTTCCATGTACCATGCAGAACATATAGTTCACATCGATGAGCGTCATCTACATCCTCCCCTAGAACTTGCCATCACAATTATGGAAGATCATAACTTAGCACAAAATGATTGTTAATTTTACCTGTTGGGGGCATAAAAGGTTATGGTTGGGGTATTAGTTGCGGAAGGATGCCAGGACCACCAAAATGCTGCTTGAACTGACACATAACCCTTTCAGTGATTTTTTCTGTTAGTCGTTTTGTTAGTTTTTCTTCATACTCAGCATTGTGTGTCCATGAAGACTGACTAGAGGAGCCACCAAAATATTGGCGAATGTAGACTCTTGCTTTAACAGCACCCACACGTCTAGGTTGCTCAGGCCGTCCAATTACAGTAGCAAGAATGTCATGATGACCTTTTGGAATGAAAGTACCTTGGGAGCTCTACTCAACTAAGGAGTCCTGCAATATAACAAAAGAAAATTAAAATAAAATCAGTATAAAATGATATTATTGTTTAAAGTAAAGTTAACTCTTACAATTTTTTCAGAGATTTCTCTTGCAGTTTCAGTAGTGTAAGTGTCTGATGATTGTAGACGGGCTAACTTCTACTTTTGATGACAATATGGTGGTGAAGGAGGCACGGGAAAATCATCTTTAGAAGGTGGGGGCCTAGACTTTCCTTTTTCCTTCAATATCTTTTCTTGAAGCTTTCTATACTCACCACAAGACAATAAGTGTGAGTTTTTATTTTGAACACTTATTGCTTGGGCTTTTGTCCTCTTTTGCTGTAACATATAATTCATTTTATGAATTAGTTCAACTTGTACAAAATTTCAACAATTGAATTCAAGTAAACTACCCTTCCATCCTTCAGATGTACGAGACTCAACAAACTAACTCGAAGTGTTTTCGTCAATTGCCTTATAGATCTCATGTGAATCTTCATTCTTTTTAGATCCATAGATATACGTAGACGTTAGTTTTGTCTTAAAACCACGAAAATCCTCGGCGTCAGCCGACAAACATTTATGTTTAAGCGTCACCACATTTGAAATATAAAATGTCATCTGCAATAAAGAAAATGCACATCAATAAGTGCTTTACCAATATAATGTTTCGTTGAACTTCAAACACAAGATCGAAACTAGGAGTAAGGATGGATATTTTGTCATGTGCCAGTACTCCTAAATAGCTTCTGACGAGTTCTCCATTACAACCTGAAGCATAACTAGTCATGACGTCAATAATGACATGAGTCTTCTTACCTTTAGCTTTTTTCAACAAGAGCTTCCTAAATCTAGTGGCTCCTCTGGTGGTTATCTTTTTGGGCACTTCATCCTCCAATGATTAAGTCTGATGGTTAGCCATATATTTGTAATTAAAAGAAAAAAATACAAAAGATTGATAACAAATATTTAAAATAACAAATAACATATTATTTAACAAAACACATAAATTTATACAAAAAATTCAGTTTCATACATAAAGTTATGGATTGGTCATATGTATATTCCCTTATCGTAATTTTCCCGAATTGCCTATACATCATCAAGTACCGGTGCCTCATCAAAATTTATCGCTGTTTTAAATGGATGAGTATCAGCAATATGAAGGTTACTCAAATTCTCTTCATTAACATCAATTTGTCTCTTACCATGAAGAGCAACAAACCAATGTTCATATGCAGAATCTTTTACATAAAAAACTTGAGATGGTTGATGTGTCATGATAAAAGGCTCATCTCGATGACCCACCTTTCAAAAATCAACTAGAGTCATAATCGATTCATCGATTTTGACACCACTTTTATTATCAATCCACTTACATTTGAACAATGGAATATTGAACATAGTATAGTCAACCTCCCATATCTCTTCTATTACACCATAGCACGTCATTGACCCAATTACCGTATTTTGATCTTTGGATGTAGAATATTTCAGCGAATCAGCTTCAAGACTCACTCTATTATTTTGTACTATGCTTTTATCATCCAAATACTTTGTATAGAATGTGCAATTATTAATTTCTTAACCTGTACAAGTTACGACATGAAATTTAAATCATCTTCATATTTTCTTCTCGCCATGTTTCATGGCAGACAGTGGTGAACATATCTTTAATGCATGAAATATATAAGTATTATTAGAAAGTCATACCATCTTTTTCAAGTGTTTTCCAAGGCTTATTGACCCTCTAGTGTGCACCATAGCCTTTGGCTTGGCAACCCTATTATTTTTACCAGCAATAGATTTATTTTTCCAGTCTGGTGTCATCCATATGTCAATTAAAGTGTCCCACATCTTAGTCCTTATTCCTCTTGGCCCAAAACCTTTTATGTCTTCTATATTATCTGAGTTTGCTCTTTCTCTTGCCTTTTTTTTACTTTAGCTAAAGATTTAGAATAGAGATCCATGCATGTTAAATTCCAAACCTTTCTTGGCATGCTACGATCATAATCTGATGCAAATCGGTACTTATTCTACACCAATACAAATTTATAAAAATTAATGATAAGTAAATGTAATATAAAGATAAAAGATTATATATAGTAACTTGCCTTAAAATCATTGAATAAGATTTCTTTCATATCAGTAGAATAAGTTTTCCATTTCTCAGCTAGATTAGGCATTCTCATCAATAATTCAAATATGATATCTCAAGTCACAGAATCGGGAACAAACCTTCTTCTGCATGTTCAAATAATCATTTTACAAACCAATAATTAACAACATTGAATTGAATATTTGATTGGATGTACTTACAATCTGATAACTTTTTTTACAAATATGACAAGTCTCCTATCAACTTCATTATTAGAATATACACTTGAAGGATTTTGAGTAGGTACATCATTAGATGTTGGATCGACATTTGATTGGCCACCATCAAACACTAGGGTGGTAGGTGGTGATTGATTACCATCAATTGAAGTAGCACCTAAAAAAACACATTGAAACTATAAATTGTTGATAGAAGCTAATTTATTGTCTTCTTTCTTTTTTTTTCTCTTAATCTAAACAAAATGAATTGTCATTTGTTTTTCATGAAGATAAATGTTGTTAAATACATAACAAAATTTGATTCTTTTTACCTATAAATGGTAGTTAGATTCGCTACCATTTATATGATAATTCTAATATCTCCTCAACAATACTATAAAAGTCCAAATCATTTTCACCATATATGTTTCCTCGAACACATATCCCACTATTCATGGTGGACTTATTATGTCCATAATCCTTTGCATGGAATCTATATCCATTAACAATCAAACCATTATAAGAAGTCACAACCTTCAATGGGCCATAACTTATCTCTCGAATCTTTTGATCTAGACATGACCTATACTAAATTATGAATGATTGAAAAAGTGAAAACACATAATTATATCATTATTATAATTAATAAATATTAAATTGTACATTATAAATAGTATGGGAGAGCCTACTTACTTATTGTTTCAACCATCTACTAAAATCTCTATCTTGAGCAATGAGTATTTCATCCTCAGATATATTTGGATTTCTTTCCTTTAGTGAATCCTCGAATTCTCTAACAATACGGTAATTAATAACATAACTAATATAATTATAAAATGCATAAACATATAAATTAAAAAGAAAACTTACTAAAGATAAGATTCTGATTCTTTACAATTCACTAAGATATATGTCTCAACAATCTAAATTTCTTCATCTTTTAAGAATCTTGTTGACCTTTGCCAATAAGGCGACTTGGATGTATAAAAACAGACAATTTATCATCCAGTTTTTGTTCACCACCATCATCATTAGGAGGAACATTAGTGTACCTTGTTTGAATGCTTGGATCAAAATATAAAGAAGCAAAGTTAGAAATTTCTTCCAAAATATATGCTTCACAAATAGATCCTTCAACCTTTGCCTTATTTTGAACTTTCCTTTTCAAGTACAACATACATCTCTCAAATGGATACATCCATCTATGATGAGTTCAAATTTTTGCCCTCATTTAATATTTAAATTTGGGGATTTAATTGAATTTTCTGTGCTTAAAGATTGATTTAATTAGGATTTGTGATTATTGGATTTATTGAGTAAGTTTGGTAA
>Ga0214544_1004631_pt1 | contig 27456 bp, 11 predicted proteins | sample CNSS3metaG_FD_160074 | JGI IMG/M metagenome (GOLD analysis project Ga0214544, IMG submission 160074) | Root nodule microbial communities from cowpea collected in UCLA plant growth center, Los Angeles, California, USA - CNSS3 | ecosystem: Host-associated > Plants > Roots > Nodule | place: USA...
ATTATTATTATTATTATTATTATTATTATTATTATTATTATTATTATTATTATTATTATTATTATTATTATTATTATTATTATTATTATTATTATTATTATTATTATTATTATTATTATTATTCATAATGGTGTTATTATTATAAGTGTGCTTTTCTTAATTATAGAAAATTTTATTATACTAAATACTTTTGTTAAATAGAGTTTTAATCTTTTAAATTTTTATAATTTATAATTTATATTAATATTATTATTAGTATTTTTAATGGTTAAATAAATATAATAGCAATTATATTATTATTCTAAAAAAATTTAAAATAAAAAAGATAAAAAAATGTTCACTCAATTAACTATATTATATTGTGATATCAATTCTGTTTATTATATTTAAAACAGAAATTATTATTGCATCACTTAGATTTACTATTTCATTACTTTAATAACAACGTTTATAACAATATAACTTGTCTCGTGCGTATGCACGGGTCAGTATACTAGTTATAACAAAAGAGATATCTTCAAGTATAATCTTTGTCCATAGATGTTACAATGCATACAATTTTTTAAAATAATATCAAATATTTTTTTAGCCTATTTGGTCCGATTATATTTCATTTTATATATATACAGAGATAGACAATATATATATATATATATATATATATATATATATATATATATATATATATAATATGGTATAACAGATAATTTGCAGGCTAATTGTCTGTAATGTACTATGCTAATGTTTCATCACATTAAATTTGGCACTGTGGAAAGAGAATGATTAAAGAGATACCACGTGATTTGGTACTAAGAAAGTACCATGGTTAATTTTGCCTACTCTACTTACAATTTTCTAAACATGAATGAACCAAACAAAAAGGACCAATTATACACCTTAGTCATACCCCACAAGAATATATTCAACAGTTTGTTCTGAGAAAATTTTCAAGTTACCAATTATACCAATAGTTACTTTATTCGCCTGCCCAAAGAAAGATGCAATATGCTACTTATTTAGTAATGAATTGCCACACTTTTGTAACTAAAATGACAATATAAAATAGCAAAAGCAAAAGTAAAATGCAGAATCCAAATAATACTGGTATAACTAAGAGCTTACTTTTCACCAATATCAATAATCATGAAAGCAGAACTTTCATCTGCACTTTATTCTGAAAAAGAACCTTGAACATGTATCACAAATTTTAAAATCATATAAAGAAAATGGAATTCCAAGTGACAGCCTCTTTCCCCGCCACTCAAATAAATCATACTCTTTTTCTGAAGTAAAATCTCCACCATGAAATATAAAAAGGGTTTCTGGGACAATGTCCCATCATCTAGTAAATTTATTAAACAAAATTTGTGGCTGCAATTAGTCTAAACTCTCAGAACCGAAAGATTTTTCATCGCCATCTAAAAAAGAAAAAGACTCTTTGAGCACCACCGAGGAACTCTTAGGCACCACCAGAACCATACTTCTTGCCGAAGACAAGAACCTGCAACTTGTCATACCCAGCAAGCACACCAGCACCTGCAACAGCCCGGAGGATGTTGGCACCAGCACCCTTGAACAGGGACTTGGCACCCTCATTCTTGATGATTTGTTGGAATGCATCCAAGGAATTCTTGTACTTCACTGCTTCACCAGAGGTCATCATCATTCTTCTTCTCACAGTGTCAATTGGGTATGATGCAAGACCTGCACCATTGGTGATGAGCCATCCAAGGGCAAAGCTGGCGAAAAAGCTATCCTGAAATCCATACAAGGGAAATTGAATTAGACTTCACTACAATAAAGTTTCAAAGAACATTATTAAGTAGATCATGAACAACTTGATTATTTGAAATGTAAATGGTAATATTTGTTTTTCATCCTTAAAATTAGATCTCATTCTGAATTTTGACATTTTAAAGTTACTTGATGGTGTTCATAGAAAATATATTTACTCAAAATACAGGACCTTCTAGTCATTGAATTAAAAAATAGACTGACTAAAGCATTTCACTTTAATAACTAGGATTATTTGGTAACTTTATTGTACACAGAGTGAATTATGTTAAAAATAATTACGAAACAAAGTTAAGTATTTATTTACTCTTAAAATGAAACAACCCACCCAATCCAGTTATGTCAGGTAACATGGTTAACGACACAACACAACACATATCACCACTAAGTAACTACGACGCAACACAACACCATATATGACAAATAGCAGTAATAAGGACAGAACACCAACCTGCAATGATCCAGTGAGGACAACTGGTTTCACGGAATCGTACAATCCAAAATACAGACCACGATACACGATGATTCCAACACATGAGAGGTTAAAACCACGGTAGAGACCGGCAATACCATCAGATGCCAATGTCTTCCTGTAGACATCAAAAAGACCCTTGAATTGTCTCTCTCCTCCCTTCTTTGCAGCCTTAGCATCATTGGCAAGACGGGTACGGGCATAGTCAAGGGAGTAAACGAAAAAGAGGGATGATGCACCAGCAGCACCTCCAGAGGCCAAGTTGCCAGCAAACCACTTCCAGTAGCCATCTCTGTCCTTCTTGAAGTTGAATAGCCTCTTGAAATAGTCCTTGAATGCAAAGTTCAAAGCCTGATAGAATTCAAACAGAGAATTCAGTATCACATACAATATTATATAACAACTTTGAAGCTATTCAATCGTAATTGAAACTTATCCAAGGTTAAATGTCAACATAAATTTCTATGGTAAAGATCTAAGCTGATTGAAGAACAACACCAATCAAATCTCTATAGGACAGTGTCTATTTTGTCCAAACGAAAATTACGAAATAACTAACCTGGGTGGGGAAATAACGGATGACATTTGCAGTGTTTCCTCTCCATAGAGAAATAGCACCCTCATCCGCCATTGTTCTTTTAAAACAATCACCAATACCCTTGTAGGGCTCAGAAAGCCTTCCAGTTTTGATCATCTCATCCTGGTTCTGGATCAAAAGCTTAACACGCTCAATGGGAGCAGCAGCAGTTTTTGAGACAGCTGCAGAAACACCTCCCATGAGAAAGTCAATAAGAAAATGGCCTTTCTCTGCTGGGGCTGCGGCAAAAACAGGGGAAGTTGTTGTTGCAGCAGCAGACAAATCCATAGTAGTTTTGCATGAGGACATCACAGGATACTGCAATGCAGCATTTGAGTAGTTCCCAAAAGAGGGTCTTTGGTACATGGCAGGGTGGTGGAAGGCTCCATCATAACTCTTAATACCAGATGAAAAACCCGAACGTAGATGGAGCTGACCAGCAACCTTGTCCATGATTGAAGGGTGTTGGACCTGATCAACCATGGTGGCTTTCCTGAAAATAAGTGTCCAATGTTAAATGAAGTTAGTAAATTTAGCACTCTGAACATGACGGTATAAAGAAAAAGCATTGACCATAAGCACTACCATTAACTAATGAAAATCCACATTTAATCAAAAATCACTTAATGAATGTTTGATGGTCAAAAAGTATACACGGAAAGTTTAGAACCGAAGACACCAGGAAACCCAAATGTTCATCAAAAAACGAACAACTGAGTCTACCTATAGTAGACGAAGTCCATCCCCAACATGACATGCAAAACGCAACCACAGTGATAATCAGAATAAACATAGGGATGATCGGTATATTTAGTTAATAATGATTAGCCATGCAAAAATAATTTTTACAGACTGAGGTTCTCAGGCGGAAAGGTCAAGTAAAACATGCGCTGCAATTGACTTGGAATACAATTTTTCAGTATATTCATGATATGTTTTAAAATTAGTAAAATCATAACCAGTAAAAAATAAAAAATAAAAGAAGAAAATTGCCTTTGTGGGAGTACAGATGGCATAGATCTCAAAAAGCTATATCCTTTGAGAACAGATCCACATTCTACTTCCAAAACCAGAAAGGACACTAAGACAGATAAAAGAAAAAAAGAAAGAAAAAATCACGGGTTCAAGGTAGATCCATGCAATACGTCAGATTTATATCCGACCATAAAACATAAAAAGTCGTCCTAAATTCAATAAACTCGCATGCACCATTAAAGAAAAGAAAAAAGACCCATCAATCAAACAGGAAAAAGAAAAGACCTGTGTACTAAAACCTTAATCACAAATCTAAAACCCTACTCAAACAGCGCCAGCTTACAGATCAAGCGCCTTCGTGATCAGGTCACGTGAAAACAAACCAACACAGATCTCTCTCTCACTGCTTCAATTTTATGAAGAGAACAACAATGGCCGAAACACAAGAAATAACTGATCAGATCGAACAACAGAACATCAGAAGAAAAAAAAAAAAAAAACCAAAAAAAAAAAAAAAAAAAAAAAAAAAAAAAAAAAAAAAAGGGAAAAAAAAAAAAAAAAAAAAAAAAAAAAAAAAAAACACCCAACTGTACAAAGTTGAAAAATTGAAAAATGAAAGATCATGGGGAAAAAATGAATACAAGACAGCAGATGCAGCATGCAGCAAAAGATCTGAAGAACACGTCGAGAAAAGAACAACCAAAAACACTTCCGATCGAAAGAAAGTATAGAGGAAGGAAAAGAGAAGATTTTACCTTTCACAAATCAAAAGGGTATTGAGAATGCGAAAGGATGAGAGAGGGAAACACGGCGTGCTTTGAACGGAGCAAGAAATAACATAGTAGAGTTTTTATAAGACCTAAGTCTGATGGAAGCAAGCACATGGAACACGTGTCGTTTTTTCGTTGGCCCGCCTCAAGTTGGTCATATTCCGACCCTATTCACCGTCCAAAAGAGACATGGGTGCTGCTAGAAACTTCCAAAGTCAAAAGTGACAATTCAATAAAAGTTAAAAATAAATAAATAAAATTATACATTCAATACTTTTATGACAAAATATATTATCTGTAATAATTGATTTAAATTTAATTGTAGGACTAAACATTTTTTGAGATAACAAATAAAATTATCCTGTACGAATTTGTTTCGGTTTTAACAGGAAATTCTGTATCGACAAGAAATTTTATATCGACCTATATAAATATCAGGAATTTCTGACTATTTTAGTTGAGAATGAAATGTTTATATTTATTTTGTCTTAGTCTCCACACTCATCATAATATTATTTTCTTTTTATATTTTTTTCTGTTTAAATTATTAAAATATCACAGTTAATTAAGTAATATATATATATATATATATATATATATATATATATATTATTTTTATTATTTATTTCTTCTAATTATTTGGTTTGTCATGAAATTGATTCGTATCTTCATTATGTTTTTTCATTTGATCATAACATTTATATAATTATGTTCAAATGATATATGTCGATTAAATATTTATGTCTTAAATATGAATATTTTTATTATTTTTTAATATTGTTATTTATTGTATATTTTTCTTTCACACGAGAGTTTAAAACTCTCAATTTAAGTGTTTAATAGCATAAACATTTCATTTACTAAGTAATATATAAAAAATTTATTTTTTACTTGTTATTATTAATTTTCATTCCATTTGAATGACTTTTTTGTTTCGCTAAAACAATTTTCAATATTTCTCAAACATATATATATATATATATATATATATATATATATATATATATATATATGTTAATATTTGAAAAGTTTTCTTATATCTCTAAAATATTTTTCATCTTATCATATCCTTAAGTATACATTTATTTTCTCTTTGTGTGATTTCATTCAATAGTCTCACAAATTGTTCCTAAGTTACACATTTGTTAATTTTTTAATATTTTTATTTGTTGTTTACTTTCATCATGTAAAATATTATTTTTGATATATTTTATATAATTATTTTTTTATTTTCTAACTTATTATCAATCATATTGTAATTTTGTTAGTGTAATTCTATATATAAATTTTATTTACTACAATATAAAAATTTAGTGTAATTGTCATGATTTTTTTTATCACCATCCAACATATATTAAAGTTCAAAAGATACAAGATATATGTTAAAATTTTATTTTTATCACTACAAAAAAAAATTAATGGAGATTTATTAAAGGAGGTTATAAAACCTCCGGCAATTTATACACACAGGGGATGTTTCTTAAACCTCTGATAAGTACTAGGGGTTTTATGATGAACCCCAAGAAAATTTTATTTCCCTCCATATCTTTTTTTTTCCAAACCCTTTTATATATTTAAAAAAAAAAAAACATTTTTATCACTTTCTTCGTATGTTCGACAAAATAGACACAGTACCAACGTCCGAATAACTCACCTAAGATACAATATCCTCAAGCTTCACCTGGCTACGCTTTTTCTCAATCTCAATCTTAGTAAAACCATTTGCATCTGCAGTTGTAACTCGCGATTTTGTTCTAATTTTCACCTTGCTTCCAAATGATAATGGTTTCCCCTTTCTTTTCTTTAGGTTTTCAAATTTTTTCATTTTTTCGTTCAATTCTGACTTTGAAAACCTTGATGTTTGTTTCTGTTAAGAGATCCAATTATAGGTGTTGTTTTTTCTGCAATCTACAATGCATCTCTGTTGCTCGTTTAGTGGCTTTGTATCTCCATTGCGGGTTTGGTTGATTATGGTTACTTCATACTTCCTTTGCGTGTTCATAGTTGCTATAACATTTATGTTTCAATTTTAGGTGGAATGGAGTAATTGGTGCATGAAGCAATTTTGATTGTAACAGTACTTACTATATATAGTGGAAGAATGTGGACTGATACAATCAACTATTAGGTTTTTGTGCTTCTCTCGAACGTGGTTTCAGACATGGACTAGTACAATTATTTGCGTCATTTTTTATCAAATGATGTATTATAACTTTTATTAGTATATAAAAAAATATTCATTAGAATTTAAAAAATTGAAGTAAACAAACATTTAAAATATAATTTAATTTGAATCTTTGTTTTTCTTTTATATATTTTTTTAAATATTTTTAAATTTTATCAACTAGGTTATGTTAATGTTTGCAAATTTAATAAATATTTTGTTTCTAATGAACTTTTATTTGGTATTCTAATTTAAAATGTATACAATTATAATTTTTTTCAAAATATTTGATATCGAAGAAACAATAATTATATTAATATTGAATATTTGATAATATTATGTTTCATTTACGGTTGTTTTTATTATTTTATAAATATTATTTAAAATTAATATTGACGTAGTAAGAAAATGGGTACAGGTATAGGTACAAGATTATATCGTTATGCGGTGAAAATGATGACGAGACAAAAATTTGATATCCATTGAGTTTGAGTACATGATGAAGATGAATTTTTTCTATGAAATGGATATGAGATAATAAAACTCATCCTCCCCGTATTGTTGCCATCCTTAAATGTTTCATTCAGTAATTAATTAAAAGTTAGCATAAATATAGTTTTTAAAATATTATTACGAAAATCAATAAATCATATATGTATGTTTATGATAAAACATTTTTTATCTGTGATGCATAAATACAATACGTGTATCAGATACGATACGTATCTGATATGTTGATACGTTTATTTTAAAAATAATAGGATACGATACGTAATAGATACGCGATATATAAATATTGAAAAATGTACAATAATTCTCAAAAACATAACAAATATATGATTATTATTATATGAATCCAAATTAAAACTATATTACTAAAGTTGTAAACATAAAAAATATAAATTATTATCATCATAAAAGTACTACTACAAGAAAATTCTTAAATAATGATCAATTTTAGTAACAAAAAATATGTTAGAGACCAAATTTTATGGTAGCCAGAACCTTGGTAACTAATGTTAGTGACCAATTTAGAAACCAATTATTTTGATAGTCAAAACCTTGATAGCTAATATTAGTGAACAATTTAGAAACAATTCATAATAAAGACTATTTTACTTATCAATTTAGATACCAATTATAATTTTTATAACTTTTTTAATTGTCAATAATTTTTAGTTTTTAAATTGGTACCCAAATTGATTACTATATAGTTACTAATTATTTGTTGTTACAAAAATTGATCATTATTCAAATATTTTATTGTAGTTTACTACGATTTTATAAAATACAGTTTGTATATAATATATAGTAGTACTTATCCATTTAGAAACCAATTACTACGATTACTATATAGTAGTACTTATCAATGAAGTTTGTATTTTATAAAATCGTAGTAAACTACAATAAAATATAAACTTCATTGATAAGTATCGGTAAAGTGTCATAAAATATCGGATACAGATACATATTAAACACGGATACATGACCCAAGTTGAAGTATTGGTGCATCATAGTTTTTTATTATCGGTTTGAATATAATTATTATATATTCTATAAAAATATATAACTGTTTTGTTAGGTTAAACGGTTTTATTCATTTATTTTTTAATTAATATTTTTAAACTAAAATAAATATTTTTAATAAATAAATTATCTAATATTAAATAAAAAAATATTTATAATAAAATTTAAAAATGTATTCATATTTATTTTTAAAATTAAAAATATAAATATATGTGCATGTGTTTTGATGGGTTTAATGTAAAACATTTAATTATACTAATTAATTTAGAGATAATTAACTCTTCTAAAATAACGTTCAAGACTATAACGTTAATAGATAATAAAGATTCCCAAATTATTATAAGTCTTATTTCTTAACTGTTAATTGACTTTTCCATATTACTGAGTTGTATTTTTAACTGTTAATCAATTGATTTCATTAATAGAAATTTAATGAAATTATTTATAAATATAGATAGATTAAAAATAAAAACAGTATATATTTATTTATATAAATGTTGAAACACCCATGTGCAAGTGCAACTGATGGGTTTATATATTACATTTGGGAATTAGTAATTAAGGTATCGTAGTTCTATATAAATTTATGCATTAGTTTTTATATACATTATTTTAACCAAAAATTTTAAAATAATATATTTATCAGTTTTTTATTTTATATAGTATTTAATTTATTTATTTTACTCAAGGTAAGACTATGGTTCATACTTGAATTTTTTTCAACAACAGCTATATTTTATTTTAAGGATGTATTGTATATATTTTATTATCCTTTAACACATTTCTTGATATTTTCATACTTTTGAAAATTAAAAAAATGTTATATCATAAATATATTTTGAAACTCACCAGAATTGAGTTCATTTTGCTAATATTAAGGTGGTATAAAGAGTATTTACTATCAAGTTAGATGTATCTTTTTTCTTCTTAATCATCATTTGAAGTTTTATATAGGTGATTATAGCAAAATGAAGTTTTATATGTTTATATTTTTCTTTAATTATCATATCTCCCATACCCATCATCTTTAAATTTTTTATGGATATTTATTTATTTTTATTTATAATACAAGACGTTGTGGATAAAAGATAATATCTAAAATATATTAAATATTTTAAGTTAACATCTTTACAAATTATATCATTTATTTTTACTGACTGTCATACAATAGAACCTAAATTAAATAACTCACATCCAAGTAATATCCAAAATTAAAAGTTCACAACCTCACAATCTACAATTTATATAATTAATTCACGAGTTTAAATACTCACCTTTAAGTTTAATTATTATTCTTTATAAACTAAGAATGGAAATCAAAGTTTGTATTATTTGAATATTAAATTATTACCGGCCGGATTATATATCCACGAACCAAAATGATTCTATATCAAATAAAATTAATAATTAGGTAAAAAAAATCATCACCATGTAAAATTAATTAAAAGTAAACTAATAAGTAATTATGAATGATTAAGTTCACACAAAAATTTCCCTGATTACTATTACTAACTACAATATATATATATATATATATATATATATATATATATATATATTACGCATGAAACTATTCAATATATATTATTAGCATATTATATTTTACACTTTAAAAAATTATTCTAAAGAAAAAATATTTGAACTCTGAAAATTATTAGCAGGTGTATTTTGGTTGGTGGTAGGATTCAAATGAGGTGGCTGATGACTTTTCCATATGAAAAATTGACTTTTAAATTCAAAGTACTATACTTGGCCTTTCTTAATTTAAATAATAAATAAATAACACATTCATCCAAACTAATGGAATTCAATTTTTTATAATTTACTCAAATTTACAAAAAATTTGTATGTTGTTTTATTTTGATAAAAATCTTGTTAACAAGTAAAGACAAAATGCAAACACATAACGTGGAGAATGCTCAAGTATACTTTGATATTTGGAATCAACACATATTCTAGTTTATTCATGTTAATAATATATGCTAAAATATTGACCTTAAAAACATATATTAAACTATTTTAATAAAAAGTAATTCTGTTTTGCTTGGATATATAAAATCGTTCATATTGGATAGTTAGTCTTAATAAACTGTTTCTATTTCAAACTTGAAACATAAATTTGTCTTTTCCAAAATAAATTTAATGATTTAATGTTGTATTGTATATATTACATACTTATTATTTTAGTTTCTATGTAGTTAAATATAACCTATATATAGTAAAACACTTTTAGCAATACAGAAAAAAAAATATTTATATATAAACAACATCGTTACACTTAAGCGAGACTGAAAACAGAGAGTACTTCGAGTTTTCGCTCAAGCTAGCCCATCTCGCTCAAGCGAGAGGCCTTCGCTCAAGCGAGCACTCGAAACTAAAAGGGGGCGAGTTACTGCCATTCTCGCTTAGGCGAGAGCTTCCCGTTTGGGCGAGAAACAGCTCGCTTAGGCGAGCATAGCAAATCTCACATGCTCTCACGCATGCAGAGCCAAAAAATCCATCCAGAAACAATACACCAATTATTTTCACACCATCAAAAGCACATCAAATTATCAAGAGCACCCAACAGAAACAAAAAAAAGATACATTATTTATAAAAGCATGAAAGAATCCTAGCTTCCCTCACCTGGACAGATGCTAGTGGAAAGCACAGGCACCTACGGCAACGAACCCAACAACTTCAGGAGCATACTCAAGAGGTGGAGCAGAGAATGAGGTTGAGCTGACTTTAATCTAAATGAGCTTCGAGCCCTAGCAGAGCACTGTTTGAGGGGAAAAGAGGAGTAAAATGGCTGCTTTTGCAAAGTGGGCAGAACATGAGAGGGTTAGGCTGGTTTAAGGGTTTTGGGATGCCCTATGGGCCAGCCTTAGGCCCAACTGACTAAGAGAGGCCCTTAAATTTTAGGACAAAATTAGAGTGGGTCTTACATTCTCCCTAACAACAAAAATTTTCGACCTCGAAAATTCACGGACGAGATGGGAAGAAAACTACGTTTTCCTCATTTCATCGGACAACCACCACTTAGACATGACTAATAAAACGACTCCAACACCTATAGTAACTGGAAACTTTGCCTCTGTGCTAAGCAATATGTCTTCAACTGTGTAGATTGATTTAGTCACTACTCTCGAAGTAACTTCCAACCTACAACCTTAAAATTGGGATGCTCCTTCTTACATGTCCAACCAACTTGCATTTGATATACCGACTCATCTACCATATGCTCTCCACTACCTCTTGTAGGTTTTCATCAAAGTCTTAGATGACTTCAAGTCTCAAACTAAAGCATGTAGTTATCACTTCACATCACTTTGTTCTCTCCTTTAAGCATCACTCCACTAACTTGATCACTTTTGAGTTCTGGCCTACTGCCCCACCATCAACAATTTTGACCACTTTTACGTATAACGACACTCATAAGATCTTACTTCCTTTGTTGGCTTCAACCAAGGCAACAAAGTTCTCTATCGAGTTATTCTAGTTCCAATTTAAAACTATCAACTGATTCCATTGCCATATCGTTTTGGCATCCTGTCCTCATTTTTTTATCCCTTAACTCGTCACCATCATTCCACTAAACCACAGAACCATAACTTCCATTGACTCCAAATCTCTAGTCTGTTTTGCACCAAGAAACTCTACGATACACCTCAAACTAAGATTGCCCGATTTGGCTTTATTTTTTATCCAACCTCTTTGAGAAACTCACTCGTCCTAGTCGAATAACTAAGCCAAGGAAATCTTTTCACTAGGTTATGAGTAAGATAATTCTTCTCACGCACCTCTTACCATTTCTAAGCATCATCTGCCACCATCCCGCTGCGCTACTCTGATTCATACACAAGGTCACTTGTTTGTTTACTCAAAATAATGATTCTTTCGTGTCCGCCATGACAAGGAAGCAATTGTCATTGAGAAACCTTCCTCGAGACCCCTATAAAACTTGCAGAACCCCTTTGAACTCCTTTTTTGATAGCCTTAGCGTTCCATTTTCTCAACAATGTATCTATCCTTTTAAAACCATATTCCTTATTAGTCACTCCAACCTTAGTCAATACTCTTCTTGAACGGCTTGACACACCACAACTTCTTTTTGAAGATTCACCAAACTTGTAGTCATCTTGGTGATTATACTGAGTTTATACCATTATGTCTCCAACAACTCTTTCACTTGTTTCTCTTACTTCACAATCCTAGCATAAATCCTCCAATTAGAAGCTATTAGCACAAGTTCGACTTCAAACCCAAATGCAAAAGTGAACTTCACCACTCGAAAGCGAAAATTCTAATATTTACTTCAGAATAAATCTATAACTCTTCTACCACTGAGATTCCTTGCGTCTATTTTTCGCTTGCCGTTGTCATATAACTCTGATTCACATGACACCCAACCCTCATCTTTCAGCTTGATCCACACTTGTTGTACTACTACTGACTTATCTCTTTAAATCAAAGGATACTACTTCGTTGGGGATCACATCTCCTAAGAATGAGATTAAGAAAATAATCAATTCACCCTTGAGATTGTGTCCCAACCTTGCAAAGGAAACAATTCAAATTGGCTTTGAATTTAAATCCTTTGGTCACCATGAAACATGAAACACACCCGAGTAAACTTCATTTGACCGCAATTTTAGCAAACCACCATCTCAACCCCAACTCCCTCTTGCAGGCACCCATGACTTCTCTACCATATGGGCGACACCAAGAGGTATACGATCCCGAACAAAACCAAACCCATATCCCAAGCACCACTTTTATACCTTGTATCCTCGAATTTGATCATTCGCGCTAATCACTCCAACACCAATTATCGTATACACCATTTCAATTTCTTCAGACTTTTCTTCTCCTTTCATTCTTTAGTGTAATTTGCCCCCACTATTTCTTGCCATTCCTACAAGATCCAACACTTAGGTTTCTTGGTCTCAGCCCAAGGTCAATTATTCTGCTCATGTGAATTACTTTTCCTTGAAACATCCTTCTATGAACTCCAAAGACCAAATCATCTCCTTCTGACTATCCAACCTAGTACGAAACCTTTATGCCACTTCATTTTTATCCACATATTATTTTTCCCTTTACTTAGGAAACATCATCTCACTTGACTGATCCATAAGCTCTACTCCATCTTAGCCTCAACTAGAGATTTATTTTTACACCCCTATGGTCTTTATCTTTCTCAGTTTGCTTGATGCCAAGCAATTTCATTATTTTCTACAACCCAGGATATTGCCAATTGCTTTTCTTCCACCAATCCAAGAAAAAACTAGATATGGCCATACGACCATATCTAATGACACTTCTCTTAACATCACATGTATTTGTAGAACTCTGAATTCTGGTATTGTTGGAATGTAGAACCAGGTTGATTTTCCTCAAACGTTGTTACACTTGCATGCACTGATATCTCCCATATGTTTTAACCTTTAGATTCAACTCATTTTGGAAAACTTGTGGTATTTGATCCCAAACTTGTCCTTGAAGCTCCCTTAGTCCAATCGTTGCTAAACTCCAACATCTTTTCTCAAACTATTAACCCAAACTTAGCTTTCCTTGCTCAACGGTATATATCACATCAACTTCCTATCTTTGAGGCAAGAAGTTGTCTTAGAGACCTCATCCAACACTTTTAAAGGAAAGCAGACCAAGTTGACATTGGATCTGCATTCCCTCATTTCTATAGACACCAGACACAGAGTACAGAGGCATAACAAGACAAACTAGAACATACGAAGCAACACTCCATCATCTACAAACAACCAAACCCTTTTGTCTGTCACCCTTCTTTCCCTAGCAAGTATAATTAAGAAAGGAAAAACAACCCTTAATCTAGTCGTGAGTGTGCACCCTCATTACGTTATCAAGGCATTTTTCTGTTCTTAAAGCTTTTGGTTTTACTGACACACTCGACTAGACATGACTACTCACGCCCGTGAGGCATGACAAACCTATAACCTCAGGTCATCCTAAGGACGAACTGCTCTGATACCATTAATGTAACATCCCATTTAAATAATAATATAATTAAATGAAATCTTACACCGGATAATATAAAGAGCCAAGTTGCGGAGTATAAAGTCACTCCTTACAGTTATCCAAGGTACTTAAAAAGGAAATACTAAAGCTCACTACAAAGCCTACAACCCAAGAGGAGTAAGAGATAGTCGGTATTCAAAATAAAGCCTTAGGGGTAATACAATACACGGGCCTTAGCCCTAAAGAAAAGCCCAAATAAAATCCATCCAGATCTCACATGCTCTCACGCATGCAGAGCCAAAAAATCCATCCAGAAACAATACACCAATTATTTTCACACCATCAAAAGCACATCAAATTATCAAGAGCACCCAACAGAAACAAAAAAAGACACATTATTTATAAAAGCATGAAAAAATCCTAGCTTCCCTCACCTGGACAGATGCTAGTGGAAAGCATAGGCACCTACGGCAACGAACCCAACAACTTTAGGAGCATACTCAAGAGGTGGAGCAGAGAATGAGGTTGAGCTGACTTGAATTTGAATGAGCTTCGAACCCTAGCAGAGCACTGTTTAAGGGGAAAAGAGGAGTAAGATGGTTGATTTTGCAAAGTGGGCAGAACATGAGAGGGTTAGGCTGGTTTAGGGGTTTTGGGATGCCTTATGGGCCAGCCTTAGGCCCAACTGACTAAGAGAGACCCTTAAATTTTAGAACAAAATTAAAGTGGGTCTTACAGTTTAAGAAAGTTCAACCATTTTTGCTGAAATTTGAGTTGGAGCAACATTCAAAACTAGTAGCATTTAACACTCAAATTGGTAAAAGGAAGAAACACCTAATTTTTTAAGGAAGATCCAATGACCATAATGGAATCACGTTGGAAAATACTACTATTTATATATTTATATATATGAATGTTACTTTAAATATAACTTAGATGTATTATAACTTAGTTATTATCAAAAATTCATTTGATAATATACTTTATGATAAGGTTTAGGGTTAAATATGTTTCTGATCCCTCAAATTTTAGTGAATATTTAAATTAGTCATTCTTCGAAACTTTATATCAATTTAGTCTTTCATATTTAAAAATGCGTGAATTTAGTTATTCTTATTAAATTCTGTTAAGTTTATTTAATATTTTAAACGCATTTTATGATAACATTTGTGTTAACATTGATGCGAAAATGTGTCAAACGTTATAAACAATTCAAATATTATCATGAAATGCGCTAGAAACGTCAAATAAACTTAACAAAATTTGGTTAAAATGACTAAGTCTACACATTTATAAAAATGAAGAACTAAATTGGTCAAATTTTTTTAAGAGAAACTAATTCCAAAATTCACTGAAACTTAAAACATAAAAAACATATTTAAGGTTTATAATATTATACCCAAAGATTTTTAGTCATAATCACTAATCATTAACCAAAAAGAAAGATGAGAATTTTATGAAACACTTTTACAAGAGGGTTACTATTTTATTCCTCATTAATTTTAGTAAATAAGCATTATTTACAAATACACTTTCATAATGTGCTCACTCCATGTAAAAGATGTGATGACTATGTGTTACGATCCAAAATATAATCCACATATAAAAAGGATTAGAAATTTAATTTCATTAAAAACTCAACATAAAAATACTAAAATTTCAAGAAAAAAGGATTTTCTTATTGAAAGAATACATTTAAATTATGAACGTCAAATACTCGACAACTTAAAATCTAGGAGAATAATTAATGTGAAAATATTGAAAGAAATAAAGCCCTAAAAAGTAAGAACTTCACTAAATGTGTAGTAAGACTCTCAAATTTTGTAATATTGAATAAAATTTAACCAGTTATTTTAAGAAGGTTTTTTTTTTAGAAATATATTTTTACTATTCATCCTGTTATATTTAAAAAAGGTGCTATAGTCTAGAATAAAGACAATTCATTAAACTAAATTCGTGAATATGATTGATGATCTCAACAACGAATAGCTTTCGAAATGTTAATAACTATATTCTTAGCATTTTATAAACTTTCTATTCCAAATTATAATCTTATTTTTTATATTTGAAACTTGTAATCCATTTATTTAAATAATGAATAACGAATAAGGAATAGTCTTTGTCAATAAAGAAAATTAAAGGAAAAAAATTGCCATTTTATTATTTTACTCGCAAAGTAACCGTGTTAAAATTGAAGAGTAACACGTTTATTTTATGGAAAATTAATATTTTGATATCTAGTTTTTTACTAATATTTATAAGAGAAAAAAAATGCCAGTGATTACTATTATTATCTTTATTTTATTTTAATTTTTGGAGTTATTTTGGCATTAAATATAAACGGCATCGTTTGGACGTACATAAAAAACAACCCAACTTGATTCTTCTTTTCCCTCTTCCCTGCAATTAGGAGGAAGCAGAAAAACAGTGTAACACTACGGCAACTGTAGAGAACGCCGTCGTTTAAAGCTCCGAACACTGAACATGGAAGAAAGAGGCACTCAACACAAACAGGAAGAAGAAGAAGAAGAAATCGTTTGCTTAGACGCATCGTTCTTCGTAGATGACAAGTAATTCCTCAATTTCTCTCTTTCTATATCCACCTCGTTCTCAATTAACGATTCTGATGATTATTTTTTTCTTGTATTTATTTATTTATTTTGAATTTGAAGTTACCAGCTGACAAATTTCACTTTCGGTTCGCAAGATATTCAGCTCTTCTGTCTGCATTCTGCTTCTAGTGAGTACTTTTGTTAAAGTTTAATTTAACTTTTAAAATTTTAAAAAGACACGTGCTTGATTATGTGTTGTGCAACTAGTTTTGAGACAGTTTGATTAAAAGTTTGTAATTTTTATTTTTAAATTTGGTTAGTGTTTGTTTCTGAATCTTAATGATAATTTATAAGAGGGTTAATAAAGTAAAATATGTTTATGTGAAGTATACATCGAAAGTAAACAAGAAATTCAAAACTAGGTGTTGAAAAATGGTGTTTTTGAGAGAAACTGCTTGCATTTGTTATATAATACAGATTTTTGTATTATCTAAGTGTTAATTATCGCATTCACAGTCAATTAATGAGTAATCAGGAACTAATTTGTAGCTTAGGTGTGCCTAACTATTAGCTAACAATTTGGAGCCTTTGCTGTTACAATTGAGCTGACAATGCGTACTCACAAACAGGGAATGAGATGCATGATGTTGGGTGTGAGACCCGCATCATTTAGTGAGTCTCAAATGAATTTCGGTATTTCATTCCACAACAGATTGTGTGTTACCGGCATTTCTTCTCTTAAATATGTAGACTCCAACACCTATATTTCAATTCTTCACATATTCACTTTATCGGCATGTACTTTGTTTGGTTGGTATACTGTCTTGTGTCTGTGTTTTTTAAATTTATTGACTTCGGTAACTTGGGATTTCTAGTAGGTGGCAATGCTATACATTTGCTGCATTGACTCCTCACGAAGGAACTTTAATGTTCTTTGAGTTTGATATATGATTATATGGCTTGTTGCGAAGTTTAAGTATTTGGTAAGCTCAATTAAATATTTTTCCACCTGTTCTTCACTAAAGCTATTATTCACTTGACAGGCTTAGGCTATGAATGAACACTGATTCTCTATCTAGTCTTTCAACGGAAAGCAATAAATTGGTACATGTTTTTCATCTGATAGAAAAGTTCTTATGAACTGAAATTATACTAACAAACATATCAAATCTTAAATTAAATTGTGTTTGAAAATATATGTAGCCAAGTGCCCCTTACGTTTGAAAGGGGTCAAATTGGGTGTATTTAAATGGGTTAACAATTTGCTATTCAATCATTAAAGAGTGTACCAAATAGAGTTTGCATTGAAATAACTGTTTACACAGCAATTGGAGTTGAACATGATGTGACAATGCGTAATCGGGAACTTAGAATCTTTTGTATGTAATAAACTAGAGTGAACACATCGTGCCCCTTATGGTTGACTTCTATTTTGCTTTCTGTATTTTCTATTAGCTTTGGTCGGAATACTAATTATCTTTTGAATCAGCTGATTTTGATTTGACAGGGCAGTTGGTGTGGCCTGGAGCCATGTTGTTGAATGATTACCTTTCAAAAAATGTTAAGATGCTTCAGGGTTGTACTGTTATTGAATTAGGTTCTGGTGTTGGTATGTATGTGTTCGTCTTTATACTTAAATATCATTTATTGTATTTGGATTCTTTGATGTTTGAACGAGATACAATATGTCTGTAATATATTATTAGTTTTGTAAATCAGCAGTGCATCCTTAATCACTCGTTGTTCATGATTAACTTGCCTTGTTCTACAAAATGAATTACTTATCTTTGTAGTTACTTTATTAAATCCAAAACAGGGTACGTAAACCCTATAACAGTAGTCAAAATCACATGATGAGTTGTAGGATCACATGATATTGCTTTTCATTTGTTTGAGTAGATTAGCTGAGTTTGGTCATTCTTATTGCGGAAATGGTGGGATTGGACTGGACAATACCACTATGATGGCCATATTGCTCATTTTTAATTTTAATTCCGATGGCCTTAAAGGCATACAAACCTTTTCTGTCATGCATGGGACCATTGTCCTATGACCTTGGGTTCTTTCCAGGTTTGTTTTATCTCCAATCCATGGGAGCTTGGGTTCTTTCCAGGTTTGTTTTACACCTCGAGTGGTGGTTTGAGATTTCCAACTTACTTCTCTCCTCCAATCTGCTTCTGGTTATGGTTCAGAGGCTTGCTGGTGTATAATTGCTGCTTCATCCAATGTGTATACTTTGGTCATCAGTTATGGACTTTGTTCTATGAGCTGATTGTACTCATGTCTCTTGTGAAGATGCCACCTTTGAGTTTTGTGTGTCATTGTATTTTATTTAATGAGCTATAACTTATAACTTGTGTCCTGACATGATTTCCAATTGGAGTTTTAACACTTAATTATGGTTGTCATACTACGGTGTTTTGGTAAATTTACATTAATACATTCAAGGATCCTTTAATTTGAGTACAATTTCATGTTTTATGTGTTTCTACCCCCTCCTGTCCTAAGTAGGATCCCAATATACCCTATCCTTATTTGTATAATGTTAGACCTTGATGCTATGGATTGTTGTGCTTTGAATCTCAGGTATTACTGGAATACTTTGCAGCAGATTCTGCCATAAAGTTGTGATGACAGATCATAATGAAGAAGTGCTTAAGGTAGGGTTGTGAGAATCTGTTGGTATGACGCATGGTACACATCCCTGGTTATCTGTTATATATAGTTTAATATAATGTCTCCTATCAGATCTTGAAGAAAAACATAGAGCTGCATTCATGTCCTGAGAATGTTAACTCTATTTCTCACGGTGAGTAAAATTCCTTCTAAAGAAAGAATAAAAGATACATATTTGATTCACTGAAATACATCAATGTACATGCAGAATTAGTAGCAGAGAAACTGGAATGGGGGAACACTGGTCAGATAAATGAAATATTACAAAAACATCCTGGAGGTTTTGATTTCGTACTTGGAGCTGATATATATATCCTTTATGTATTAATTCCATTATTATCATACTTAAGAACTGTGCATCCATGTCGTTTCTTTTTAAAATCAGTTAAATTCTTGTTTCTCATACATGAATTAACTTTATGATAAAATCAAATATATATTTAGTTTTAAAATCAAATATAATTAATTTTATAATAAAGTCAAATATATATTTCAAAAAATCTAAAATTAATTATAATCCCAACCACTGATTTTGTTATCAATAGTTATTACAACACTTTATCTTCTCAAGTGTGTTCCCCTCACTTGGCTAAATCCGATTCCAGGTATTCACTGAAATGAATTACAAGGTAAAATAACAAATGTTGCAGAATATTGTAGTGCTTGCAATAAAAATGTTTATTTTATCAAGGTTCTTTGTAAAAGTATTTCAGTTTCACTAAAATTTGATTTTAAAAACCTTGACAATTCATACGCTTTCAGCAGTCTAGCATACCTATGCTTTTTGACAGTGTTAAACAACTACTGCTGGCCAGAGAGGGAAGAAAGTGCACATTCATCCTAGCCTATGTGTCAAGAGCTAAGACGTATGTAACCTTGCTTTCGTCCTTCTGTTTTGTGTTTATTTGTGTCTAAAATGTGGGGAATAGATATTCCAGGGGTGTCCAGTCAATATTCTTTGCTCCTTTTTTGTTTGCTTGTGAACATACTCATCTCTAAGGTTGACTCTGCTCCGTTTTACCTTTTGGATTTAATGTGAAATGTGTAGCAACATATCGCTTTACGAGTAGATAGTACAGGTGTGTTTTTATAACTCAAACAGGTTCGAAACTGATTTATGTGTGTAACGAAATTTTAAAATCAGTGCAAATTTGTGTTGTTTCTAAATTATTCTTAGTCTTTCTAAAGTTTATTTTTCAGTTACTTTCAATGCACCACGTACTGTTTGTAATTTTCTGTGACTTCGTATTATCAAATAAGAATGGGTTCATTTCAAAATTTTACTGGTTAAAATAGGTCTTCTTTCTAAGTAACCCTTGTGATCTCAAATGTGAATGCAGCTTCCCCTGCCTCCTAGTTTGGCCCCAGTTAAAGTCCCAATTTTATTCTGAGCTTATACGTTAAATCCAACAAATTATTTAGCGCAAGCACTGCATTATCTGATTTTTAGAGTGTCATAGCTTATGTAGTCTGCATAGCTATTCCTTTGATTGGTCAAAAGAATTATTATTGCTCTCACTTATTAAATTCCCCTCCTTGCAGCATGGATTCGATGATTATCATTGAAGCTTCCAAGCTTCGAATGAAGATGAAAGAAGTAACTGGAACTCGATGCATTGTTGGGAATCTTGAAGGAGTCGTCTTTGAAGTTACTCTTGAATAAAGCACTGAATATGTGGTTTTTGGTTTTCAGAAATAGACATTACATGTGACAAAATTTATTTGGGGTGAGCAATGCTTGGTGTTTATATTTCCATTCATAGCTACTCCTCTGCAGAAAGCATGGTGTTGATGACTCAGGCACCATGGGCTTGATATGGGGAAGATAAAGAATATGCAAGAAAGGGAGTATATCTTTCTTCTTTCTCCATGTACGAATTTCGTCTCTTTCTTCTTGAACAGAAGGAATCTCAGCCTGGGTCCCCCAAAATATGAAATGATGAAGTTGCTCCTAAGGGTTTTTTAAATTTAGATTCCTGCACCCCTCAAATTTCATTTGTTCTTGACAATCAACTCCGGAAAGAAATCAACAACCCTTTCTGAAAGATTATTTATTTGAAAAATTTAATACCCTTCCTGAAATACCATTCCAGAAAAAAAATTTAATTCTTTTGTGGAAATACTGTTCTTTCGGATTTGGATTTTCTAGACAAAACGTTCAAAGAATTTGCTTAAGCAATTTTGGAACATACAATTTGGAATTGTATTTGAATATTTAGAAGGAATTATCTATTATTCTGAAATAAATAATCTACTATGGTTATTTTACTGCTGCATATTACATTTCATAATGATGTTTATCGTTATTGTATAAAACTTTTAGAGTGTAACGAAGTACGTTAGATTGGTCATCTGATGAGTTACTCCAACAAAATTGAAGAAGCTATCAACTTTGTACCAAAACAACTCAATCAAGAACCTTGTGTACCTCTTTGAACAAGAGGAAAAAACAAGAAAAACGGTGGAAATGGACAAGGTGAGAAGAATGGAAGAATATGTCACCTTGAGATGTATAAAGGATAAGTGTATTTTCAATTCATAATTAGAAGAAACTATTCAATATAAAAGCTTAGGTTTAGAAAATCAAACTTTTATTTAAACTTTGGTATGGTAATAGAAATAATATTTTTATAATAGAAATAATTTTAGATACAATAACTTTTAGTTTATAATTTGGTATCTAAAAATTTTCTTGTTGTGTTTTTAATTTTCTTTTTGTCTTTAAAATTGATTGGTATTTAAATTTTTTTAGTATTTTTAATATTATCATGTGAAGTTAAATTTAATTAATATTTCTAGACTTTAGTGCTATATTTTTTATTTCTGGGACAAATGATCTTAAATATCACATTGTTTTGTTTTGTTTTCAAATTTGTTAGTAATTAACTTACTATGCCATGGCCCGGTGAAAGAGTTAGAAAACTATTTCTCTCATAATTTTTTTTTTCAAATTCAATGAATAAGAGATTATTTAAAAGTGTTTTAAAATAACTCAAAGAATAATTAAAAAAAATACAAATTTAATTATATATATTTATAACTGTAGCATTCTACATTTTTAATTTCCATTTGACCAAATATTATAATCAATATCACCGCACATTTTTACTCAAATTTTATGATTGAAATGGTTTAATATATAGTTTAGTCATATTAAGTAATTATAAATTATTTTTATAATAATATTTCACCTAACATATACTTGGAACAGAAAGTTAAAAGGTAGTAATACATTTTTATTTAATAAAAGACAAAAAAATTACAAAAAAATATTCAAATTTGCCTTCATGCCAATTTTAGTATCCTTTGAATTTTCTACCTTCTCATTCTCTTTTTTACCATAAAATAGGTGAAAAAAAAAAACTCTTGCTCCAAAAAAAAAAGTTAAAAAATATATTAATTTGATTTTGTTTTGGACCCTTTTCTTCCCTCTCTTACATCTCTCAACCACTGTTTCAGTGTATCTATGTTCTTTCATGGAATCTCTACAATTCACACCGCATTACCACCAATTCCCAATCCATTTTACTAACAAACTCTCTCCCAAACTCAAACCCAAAATCTTCTTCAGGGCCTTTTCTGTTTCTTCTTCTCATTCTGTTTCTTCTTCCACTCTCACCCAAACCCAGAATCTGAGTGACCCTCCAATCGTAGTTCCTGAGAAAAAGCGCAGGGTTAAGGTTTCTGATACCCAATTCAAAGAGAATTGGTTAGCTTCACTCTCTTACCCTTTTCCAGAAAAGACCCCTCTTTTGAATTCTGAGCATGACCCGACCCAACAAAATGACGGGTTCAAATGGGTCCTTGGAATTGACCCAGATGTCTCTGGTGCAGTTGCACTGTTGAAAACTAACGGTTCCGTTTGTTCAGCTCAGGTATCGTGTTTATTTTCGTCTTTGTTGGTTAAAGTCCTTTCCTTTTGTTCAGCACGGTTCTGTTGCATTGATAGCGTTACTCAAAGTTGCTGTCATGGTAGAGATTTTGTTGCAATTCTTCAAATGCCTTTATATTTTGGTTCCAATGGCGGCAGAGGAGTGTTGTTTTAAAATCTTATCAGGGTAAATAAGAATGAAACTTTGAAGTGATACACCCTGTGCCACTTGGGTTTTTTCCTGAAGATTTGTCGGGGTTAGGTGTGGTGGAGTAAAAGCAGTGTTAATAGAGTATCAGTAATATCTCTAACACCTATATGCTGGTAGATGTTGTTGCAAATTGACTGGTAGAGATTGTGCTTTGTGTTTTTGGTGTTTGTAACTTGTGCCCTGTTATGCTATTTACTTGTTTAATTGGAAGTTCCGTTGAGGAAGAAGGTATACATCTGAAGTGAATAGTTGAGTTCTACCGGGGATAGTTTACTAGATATATAATGGCACATTTTTTCTAAAATGCATGCAAAAGGATCCTAGATGCTTAAGGTAGTATGAAGGATGGGATTATGGATTTGTGCCTAAGTTTTGAGGCTTGGACAGTTTTAAGCATGCACAGTTACGCATATCTGGTAGCAAGAAGAGATGGTAATGATACATAGGTATATGAAGAAGGGATGATGCTTATAGTAGTAGAAATGTGGTTTGGTATTAAAATTCTGAGAGGTTGTATTAAGGTAAGTAGTACAGTGCATAAAAACTTGTATCCTCAGTAGGAGTCAAAACGAGTGATCCTTTGCTATCATCATAATGAAAAAGAAACTGTCAGGAAAATGTGGGGACGCATCCCTTAGATAAAGAATCTTATCAATTAGGTTTTGTGGGGAGTAATTGATAAATTACAATATGGCTGAGGACTAATGGTGTGTATGGTATTACACCTAGGTTTCTGCATAACAAAGAAGCAACGGAATCCGGATGAGGATTGATCTTAACAGTAAATTATATTACTTTGTATTTTTGTGAACTGTTTTGGCATTAGATCCTCTGGGCCTCTTGATTCATATTTAGAAAACAGCTACTAGATTATGTTTCTGAACATTGTCTCTGTATTCATATCATTACTCTGACATGTGCAGGTATTTGACTCTCCTCATGTGAAAATACTGGTTGGCCAGAAAAATAGGACTCGAAGGCGCTTAGATGCGAAGTCTGTTGTTCAGTTAGTTCGTAGTTTTGATGCTCCAATTGGTATATTGTATTTTTTTTTATCTCAATATCTCTACATGTGAACCTTTTTCTAAACTTCCTTTTTTGGGTTATGTGCTTTTAGTAACTATTTCTGGCTATTTATAATAATGGTAGAAAACGAATCATTATAGAATTTGGTTCAATTATCTGTTTTTGTCATTTCGTAACAGTTATTAGTCTGCATGCTAAAGTCTTGACTTATTTTTTTCTATTTTCTTGTTTTTTGAGACTATTGTAATATGCTGATACTTATATTATGATCGTTGTAAGAATCTTATTATGATCTGTTGAGATTTTGACTATGTTATACTGAGACAAGGGTGCAGACTTTATTTATCGTAAGAATCTTTATCTTCTTGTGTGTGTGTGTGGTTTATATTTTATTTATCAATTTCTTTAATGCAAAATGTGGATTTAAAGGAAACTGTATGTGGACATAGAGTACTTAATAAATAAAACAATTAGAGAAATCAATATTATTTAGATTTATATGATCTTAGTGCAATAGAGCATAAATGCTGTATTTACTTCTCTCCACTTGACTGTCACAGTTTCTTGCAACATTTGTTGGGACTTGAAACTGTGAATATTTGCATCAAGTTAATAATACCCAGAATATTTTTCATTTTTGCTTTTGGCTAGTTTCAAGTAGAAAAGTCACTAATGTAAGAAGTCACAAGTTTATGATTTGCATCAGAAATGTTAAACTGATATTACCATTTTTCACGTGCATTTTCTGAAAATATTATTGGACCTTTGGATGAAGTATCAATTGATATTGTATATCACATTTCTCAATCAGATGGTTAGTTATTCTGGGATAATGATGCTTACTTATTTTTTATCCCTGGCAATGTAATTTATTATTGAGTACTAGTTCTCAAGTTTGCTACAGTAAGTTTTGAATTATTTTGCACTTCTCATATTTCTTTTGAAGGTTGACACTGTTTATGGTTCGCTATTTGGAAATTGACTCTTGATTTCATCAGGAACCACTGCGTATATAGAGCAGTCGCTCCCTTTTCCACAAGATGGGAAACAGGTTGGCATGTTTGCTTTGAGTATAACGTGTTTTGTAGTTTTCTAAAGATTTCAACATGTTTGTGTTAAAAACCATTTACTTTCTTAAATTGCTCATTCATCCTAATGATTCGATCACCTGGTCTCAACATTATTAATGTTCTTTAGGCTATCATAGTTATTATTTAATTATATATTACAATTGGGTAGTGTCAGAACTGTCTTTTAGTTTTGTTGTATTAATATTTTGAAAAGTGTTTTTAATTTTTTTAACTTAAACTAATATTATATTCCCCCCATCTTTTGCATTCAAGGGCTGGTGGAGTGGAGGATTTGGATATGGGCTATGGATTGGCATCTTAGTTGCCTCAGGGTTTTCTGTTATTCCAGTGCCATCTTTCACTTGGAAAGCAAAATTTGAACTCTCTGGAAGCATGACTTCTAAGGTTGGTTTGGTCCCAACTGTACAGATTAAAGTGGATTCTTTCCAATTATTATGTGCAATTTTGCTTTCAGTTTCAAAGTTTATTATTTCCAAAAATATGATGTTAGTTTTTTACCAAAGAAAGCAAAAAGATTGTTAGTTGAGACTAATAATGTTTAAGTGAGTACTTAATGATTTGCACATCATATTTCTTATAATCTGGGTTTAGAATAGGGTTCGATACAAAATTATGATTCAAGAAATAAATTTATGATTCATTATTTGAAACTTGATTCGGTCATATGTGTTTGGTTCAGCATTGGAGAATTGATTTTAGCTGTATCAATTTTCTAGCACAGAAGGAACAATTAGTAGCTTCTCATTTAACGTGAATTTTTTATTCTTTAACTGAATTTGGAAGCTAAACACTTATTGATTCTGCATTGGAAAATCAATTCTAACCAATTCTTGATCACTTTGACGCATAACCAAACATGCTAACCCTAGTTTTATGAGCATATCAAACAATACATCAACACTTTGTAATACATCTTAGTGAATATAATGCAATGTTTCATTATCTTTAAGTATCTTCCTCACTCTCTACCCAAAACCCAAAATTTTCAACACATGCCATCTCTCAACATTGTTAAAGTAAATGAAGTTTGAGCAACAAGTTGACATTTATCCATTCACTGTATTGTTCACAACGCTAGTGTATTTTCCTAAATCTTTTTGAGTCTGCTTTGTTAGTAATAGCATTTGAATATTTTATACTGCAGGATGATAGCAGGAGACTTGCATCCACATTATTTCCATCACTGACTTCCATGTTAAGTAGGAAAAAAGATCATGGTACTTGTCTTGACTTGTTTTATATCTAGTTAACTATCATGTCGGTGCTTGATTATCATTAATGTCTTCAAAAGGGTTCTTTTAATCATGTTAAAATTTATCCAAGTGCCTTGTACTCCAGTAGTACAGATTTATTACACAACTGAAAAGGTCCTTCCAGTTTCATGTTGTGGATAATATTTCTCTTGCTTGGATTCCTCTTTTTTTAGAGAAAAATGTGTTTTTAGTCCCTTGTGTCAAATGTGATCAAGGTTTTTGTACTTCCACTTTGATGATTTTGGTCTCCAAACTTTTGAAAAAACACGCATTTTAACTTTATAAAACACGATCAAAATTGGACCTTCACTAAATTATCAATGGCTTATCAAGTGTGAAACATCCATGAGCCATAATTGTAGGTTTTCTTCCCAAGGTACACTGTTTCTTAAAATTTGTTGAAAAGATAGTGTTCTTGGTGATTGATTCTTGCTTCTAAATATGCTTTGATTTTAACGAATTTGTGATGTTTTAGGAAGGGCAGAGGCTTTACTAATTGCAGCATATGGTCAAGATC
>Ga0214544_1004632_pt1 | contig 27455 bp, 16 predicted proteins | sample CNSS3metaG_FD_160074 | JGI IMG/M metagenome (GOLD analysis project Ga0214544, IMG submission 160074) | Root nodule microbial communities from cowpea collected in UCLA plant growth center, Los Angeles, California, USA - CNSS3 | ecosystem: Host-associated > Plants > Roots > Nodule | place: USA...
TATTTTTATATTTTATATATATATATATATATATATATATATATATTATTTGTTTTGTTTTGTTTTTATTGTTATTTTCAATAAGTAAAAACTACATCATGATAAAATACATTTTTAATGTTTAAACTACATCATAATAAAATACAAAACATTAGTAAAAATAGAATATTTTCTAAGTGTTTTATTTAAAATAAATAATACAGTTTATTAAAAATAGGGATGTTACACATGTCACTTTGACTCACTTGACACATGGCACAATATTGATGTGACACGTGACATGAATAATTTTCAAAAAAAATTAAAAATAATTATCAATAAATAAATAAATAATCAAAAAATGATGAGCTGACATGTGACACATCCTTAACACCGTTACCACCATACTTAACGGAATGGACTTAATTGTTACGCATTTTCAAAAATATGGACCAAATTGAGACTAAAAATAAACTTAGGACCTAATTGAGATTTTTGAACAAAAACGTAGACCAATGAAGTATTTTAACCTAATAATAATATCTCGTGATAAAAAAAAATAATACATCAACTACATATATGTAAATTGATACACATCTTTATTGCCCTCTTTTTGTTTTCAAAATTTTATCCTCATAATTATTGTTTTTTAAATTTAAATAATTTTTTATAATAAAAAAATTATTTTCAATTTTATTATTTTCTACTTTTGTAACTACTTATTTGAATTCAAATAATACTCAGATGTATAGATAAGTAAACAATACAATAAATATAAAATTGTAAGTAATTCAGATAAGATTGATAGTAAATAAAACTAAAATGAATGTCTAGTTATCATAATAATATCATTATGAAAATAATATTTCATATTGATAAAACTAATAATAATAATAATAATAAATTATTATTATTATTATTATATAATATAAGAATAATAATAATATTTATAATAGTAGGAAGGACGTTTTAGTAAATTGAGTAGTATAGGATGCAAAATGACCAAATAACCAAAATTATGTACACGTGCCAAAATTTTAAGTAGGGATAAATTGGTATTATTCATAGTACTTTGTTTTTATATATATATATATAGTAGATATAGTAGAAATCAATAATAAGAAAGTGGAACTAAAAAGAAAGAAAATAACTAACAAAAATAATGTAACTTATGCACAAATTAATGTATAATTGTAACACCCTAAATTTTTATTGACCACTCTCATATCAAGAGTTGCTTATGTTTATTCATAAAGCCTAGTAAATATTAATCTAAAAACTAAAACCAAAAACAAGTCTCAACCAATATAATTAGAAAACAGAATAAGCCTCGTTCAAATAATAAAACTTTATCAAGTGGTCAAATGTTTAATTTGACCAAAATAAGAATAAAAATATTCCAATACACATGAAAGTCTCGTATCATCTAGAAGTCAAAGTCAATTACAGTGTGAATACTCATCCTACAATTTGAGACGCCTTCTAAGGACAAAATTGTAACGAAGTTTCATGCTCTAAAGTAGACAATACCTCGAGAACATGATTATTGATCCTTTGTGGTTGAAACATACCCCAGTGGAAGTGGGATAGGATTTTCATGGATTTTGTTACTCACTTGCTTAGATCTATAAAAGGGCATGACGTCATTTGGGTAATAGTTGATCGACTCACGAAGTGTACTCATTTCTTACCAATCAATCTGAGGATGTCCATGGATAAACTTGTAGAGTTATATATTCGAGAGATTGTCAGATTGCATGGGGTTCCAGCAAGTATAATGTCAGATCATCATCCGAGATTCACTTCACGATTTTGGCAATCATTGCAAGCAGCACTAGGGACCCAATTGAGAGTGAGTTTCGCCTATCATCCCCGGATGGTCAATCAGAAAGAACAATTCAGTCACTGGAAGATCTGTTTAGGGCGTGTGTATTGGATCACTTGGGTGGTTGGAGTGAAGTACTTCCTTTGGTGGAGTTCACATACAACAATAGTTACCACTCGAGTATTGGAATGGCGTCGTATGAGACATTATATGGGAGAAGGTGTAGAACACCGCTTTGTTGGTATCAGGATGGGGAGTCAGTGACTATTGGGCCAAAGTTGTTACAACAGACGACGAAAAAGGTTAAACTGATTCAAGATCAGATGCGTGCGACGCGAGTAGGCAGAAGTCATATGTAGATAAAAGGAGAAGGCCACTAGAATTTGAGGAGGGGATCATGTGTTCCTCAGAGTTACCCCGACCACGGGCATTGGGAGGGCGATCAAATCCAAAAAGTTGACGCTGAAGTTCATAGGGCCATATCAGATCAACAAGAGAATCGGATAGGTAGCATATGAGATCGCATTGCCACCACATCTGGTAAACTTGCACAATGTGTTTCATGTGTCTCAACTGCAAAAATACATTACGGATCCCACTCATGTGCTAGAGGCAGATGATGTCCATTTTAGGGATGATCTGACTTTAGACGTGAGACCAGTAAGGATAGTGGATTCTCAGGTCAAGAAGCTGAGAGGGAAGGAGATACGAACGGTAAAGGTTCTTTGGGATGAAGTAACGCAAGAAGCAACGTGGGAGATGGAGGATCTCATGAAGGAATCATACCCATACTTATTTCCTGGTAAGTGAAATTTTCGAGGACGAAAATTCTTTCAAGTTGGGGGGAATGTAAGACCCATGAAATTCATATGAATAATAATCAATAAAGTACAAGTAATGGTGAATTGGAAATACCCTAAGGGAGTTCCTTGATAATCCTTAGACAAGGAACAATGCTAGCTTAAGTGGTTGAGAGTACTTAGTTATATGGAGAGGGCTTGGGTTCGAGTACTATGTGTGTTGTGGTATGTCTATTTAATTATGTTTTCTTTTACATATATATTTTGAATGTGGAAGTAAGACTTAACATGGTATGTATGTGTGAATTAAATGTGAATTAAATGATAGCTTGATGGTTATACCTATGGTTGGTAAGTGTTGGGATATGAGTTCGGACCTTGGTGGGTGAGAGTTGCTCTTTTTCATATTTTGGTATTTTATATATATATATATATATATATATATATATATATATATATATATATAAGTAAAAGCACCATTTAAATGGCCATTGATGCTTATAGTGTCAATTAATTTCGTTTAATGATTTTTTTATTAATTTGGACTGAAAATTTTGGGAAGAGGAGAGGTTGAGTGGAATACTGAGGTGCGTCAGTGTGGCAGCAAGAGAGAGAAACGAAAATGCAAAATTAGGGAGAGAAAGAGAGGGCTGGAAAAGAGTGTTAGAGTGGGAACAAGGGTTGAAGCGTGGGGGACGAGAAAGGATCATTGAGAGGGCACTAGGAACAAGGAAACCAGTTAAGGAGAGTTGGATCTAGTTCTTTATTTTTGTTATTCTTGATTTTGGTTGTTTAAATCATAAAACTAGATGAGTGTGGTTACATTTTGTTGTTGGTTTCTTTGATCTGTGAACTGCCATTATCATTGAACGTCATATCTTTTATATGCCTTGTGTGATGATAACAGTATTGTGTTATACGTGATTTTTTTGTTGCTCTGTGTAGTCCTTTTCAGACTCATATTCTCGTTCTCGTTAATAGTGTAAAAATATGTAAAATTCCAAGAGAATGGGGGTGGTTTACGTTTAAGTGAATCTGTTGTGTATGGTGCAAGGGTTCTTTTGATTTGGACTTTCATTTAAAATGTTGAATTCTCAAAATAAGAAAAAGGAATTGATGGGATGTAGTTTTAGGGTGGGGCCGTGTAGATTTTTTTTCTCTCTTTCCATTAGAAAAATTCATAAAATATTTCATGTGGGTCCAAGAGAGAAAACCTTGCTTTTTCTTTCCTCATTCACATAGTTGCAGTGGTTGGTGGTGAAGAATTGGTCTTTGCCTTTGAATTGATACAATTCTTAGGTTATTTAATTGAAGGCATAACTATGGGGCCCACGTAGCAATTATTTTTGCTTACTTTAAGCTTTTGGTCATTTGGTGTGTGGTTTTTACATAGGTGCATAGTATGGTTTCTTTAGCCATGGGTCCCACTCTTTATTGGAGAATTGTTTATTTAGCCACGGGTCCATTCCCTTTTAGAAGTAGTGTTTTTTTGTTTTGGGACAAATCACATTACGTGATTTAGAGTGCAACCACTCTTGTAATTTTTTTTTTGGGATGGTTTTAAGAGTTGATTATTAATCCTATAATTACAGTTGGGTTATCTTTAGGTTACTAAGTGATTAAAATTGGAAGGTAGTGATATTGTGTACGAAGGTAAAAGTTAAGTATCCAAAAATTTATTACAGAGGGATATAAATTATATTAAAATATATTTAACGTTATATTTTTGTCTCATAATTAGTGTTTAGTAAATTTGTTATGTGCTGGCATAAGAAAAGTTACGAAGGCATGTTATATTAAGTATTTGCCACATGTAGTTGGGTACTTAGGTTGTTATTTTCTTGTGATGTTTTGACAATAGAATAATTAACATATTAATATATGTATATATGAGAAAAGTAAAATAATATAATTGGTAGCCAAGAGTGTTACCTTTCGATGAGAAGTGAGATTCACGTAATTGGATAAGTGAATGTTGGACTACGAGCGGGCAAGTTCGTAGAGTTGGACTACGGGCGGGGAGGTCCATAAAGTTGGACCACGAGTAGGTAGGTTCGTGGAAGCATGATAATCCCTAAGGACCAAGGTTGTGAATGGATCTTTCTCATATAGGTTATGAGATTGAGGTGTAATGTTATAAAGAAGTCAATAAACTAAAAATTGGCTAAGATAGATTGGGTGAGGCTTAATGTTTATTATTTTATTGTTTGTATTATTTTTCTTTCTCAGCTCACCCTTTCTGTTTGTGTGTTTGTGTTTGGCGATGATCACGTGACTTGTCACGTGGGAGCATGTGTGAATCCAGGTGAGAACGCCGATGCATAGTGACAGAGCGGGGCAGACGATGGGGGATTTTTCTCTATGTTTTATTTCCATGCATTTTGTAATAAATTTTATGATGCTTTTTCTCTATTATGAACATGTAATAAAAATGGAGTAGTGTGATTGAACTACAACGAGATAAGTTTTAAATTTTCTTGCGCTTGGGAACTTTATATAATGTCATAATTCCAAAAGAAATTTTATGATATATGCTTTATCTAGTAATATCCAGCTAGAGTGTTACATTGATGCTCAAGACATTTCGACTCGAGAGGATGGTCGTATTGAGTCAACCGAGGTTGATGGTCAAGCCGACTCAGCTCAGGTTGATGGCCAAGTTGAGTTAGTTCAGACTAAAGGTCGAGATGTGTCAACCATGACCGATGGTCGAGACATGTCAACCCAAGTCGATGGTTGAGATATGTTAGCCTAGGTCGATGGTCAACATAAGTTAGCTTGAGATACAAGTTGAGACGTGTCTACTCGAATCAAAGGTTGTGCCTAAGATAATGGTTGAGTTGAATTGGTATGGGTCGAATGTCGAATCGATTCGGGCCAAAGGTAGCAACGTTAGTACAAGCTGAAGGTAGAGCGTAGTTGGCCTGAACTGAAAATTCAGTCAAGTTGACTCAAACCTAAGGTCAAGGTAAGTTAATCAATTTGAAAATCAAGTTGAATAGGGTTAAGTTGAGATGGATCCAATTTTGTTCAGGCCCATGTCCAATAAATCTAATAGTAAATTTTAGTAGATCGATCTCATCAAATCTAATATAATTGATAAAGTAGATTCAGTCTAGATTTAATTCAAATTAAATTGAATTAAAAATATCCAAAACTAGCTTATCATCACGATCAATATATTTTATTGGAGGCATACACCCCAATAAAATATCAATATATTTTATTCAATATATTTTACTTCATGCACCCCTACAATTTATCCATACACCCCACAAATATTCAAAACGACCATTTCACCTTTTAAAAAGGTGACATGGAATATATATTTAAGAAACTTTCTAAAACATGGTTTTAGGAATTTTCAAAATAAAATTTCCAAAACATATAAAACACATTTTGGATAAGGTTTTATAAACTAAACTTCTAAAACAACATTTTGGATAAGGTTTTAAAATGAGTTTTTCGAAATGAAATGTATTAAAAAAATGCATATCTTAGGATTCCAGATTTTCTTTTCTTTTTATACAATGTTGTCTACCTCTTTTTCTTTTTATCTAGGGCCAATGACGGTGATGGAATGATAAAAAGTGTTTGAGTTTGACTATTTTTTTTATTAGGTTAAATTATGTATTTGGTCTCCATTTTTCCTAAGAAAATATCAATTTTGTCCCTTTTTTATTTATCTAATTTGGTTCATATTTTGAAAATTTTAATGCAATAAAGTAATTTTCGTTAGTACTATAGTAACAACGTTAGAGAGGTGTCACGTTTATGTTCATGATTTTTTTGATATTTTTTTATTTTTATTTTTTTAAAAAATAAAAATTTGTTATGTGTCAAGCTTACATTGTGTCGTGTGACAGTGACTGTGTGATGTGACCGTGTCAATGACAGTACCACGTATCACTATTACGCCATGCATCATTTCCTCATTCTCAATTTAGTTTCAGTATTTTTATTTTGTCTGAATTTAGTCTCAATTTTTGTAAGTTTTTGCAATTTCATCCCTCTCCAACTGAAACAAAAATTAATTTTTATATAAATATTATACTAATATTTTTATTAAATTTGATATTTTTATTCAAATTAATATTTTTATTATATATTTTTAACAAAACTAAGTTTAGTTAAAATTGCATTTCACATTTAATTTTTTAAAATTGTTTTCAAATTTCAAATTTATTAGTTTTAAATTGTTATATAAATTGTTTAAAATTATTTTAAAATTTCATTTTTAAATTTATACAAATATTATTTTTACACCAACTCAAATATTTGTATAGACATTATTGAACTTTTCACATTTTAAAATTATACAATTATTTGAAATATAAATTCAAATAAAAAACAATACTACGTATGATGTAATAAAATATCAATACAAATTTAAACAATTTTAAATAAAGTTTAATGTAAAATATTAATTTAAAAATATTTAATAAAAATATCAACTTTAATCAAAGTATTTGTATACCATTTATATAAAAAATAAATTTGGTATCAATTATAGATGGAAAAAATTGCTCGATTTTTACAAAAATTAGAACTAGATTGAGACAAAATAAAACACAATGACCAAATTAAGAATGAGGAAATAACACATGGTGTGACAATGACACGTCACATCGTCCATTGCTAGCTCATACTATTACTGTCACATGACACGACATCAGCTTAATATGTGGCAAATTTTTAACTTTTTTAAAAAAATTAAAAAAATCACAAACTGACATGTGACATCTCTTCAATGTCGTTAGTACAGTACTAACGAAAAAAAAAAACTTATTGCATCAAATTTTCCAAAATCAATATTTTACTTATGAAAATGAGGACCAAAGACATATTTTAACATTTCTATTATTATGGAAATACAATTACTAATCTTACGAATATTGGAATAATATTTTTTTATCAGTGAAAACATTTTTTTTTTTGTAATTTTAAAAGTAAATATAAATATATTTTTTATTATAAATATAATTATTTTGTAGATAATTTTTTTTATTAAAGATATTTTTTTATTGTAAAAGTAATTAATTTTAAATAAATTAAATGAATGGAAGAGATAAATCTAACAAAGCATTTTCTTAAAAGATAAAAATAGTAAAATAATTATTTTGAATTAAAAGAAACAATTTTATTAAAGGGTAAAATTAAAAATAAAAATGTGGACACCGAAATGGTATATCTCCTACGTATATATAAGTATAGATAAATAATTTTTTAACTTATTATAAATATTTTTTATTTATTTCGTAGATATTTGTTTATTAAAAATACTTATTTTGGTTTAAAAATAATAAATTTAAAAATAAATGAATAAAATAGATAAATCTAACAAAATTGTTACTTAAAAGATAAAAATAGTAAAATTATTTTAATTTAAAAAACGATTTTATTAAAATGTAAAATTAAAAATAGAGATGTGAATACTAAACTAATGTGGGTATCCGGTATATGATATTTTAATTTTAACATCATTTAATATTTTTCATTAATAACATACGTTCAACCATTAATATCAAATGAAATAAATAACTATTAGAGTATATTTTGTGGAAAATGTTCCAACTTCTTCTAACATCTACCATATCAATAAGAAAATACAGCATTAGGTCAATTACATAATTAACCATTTTAATTATTTGACACTTGTCCTAAATTTAAGTTTTTTCGTCATTTTATTATTTTCTGGCCAATTGACTATTATATCCTCATCTTTATCTTCTTATCTCATTCTATGCAGTGCTATTTTTGTATTTTTGTCATTCACGCTTCTCTTCCATTTTGTGTTTAAGTTACTATGGTTGATGAAAAGTCACAAATTGATTGATATGATGGATGTAATTTTCGGCTCCTTATTCCTCTTCATAAGTTTCTCTTCAGCTTCAAAGTTTATTCTTCTTCTTCAAAGTTTCTTCTACTACTCCTTATTCATAGACCATAAACTTGAAGGTTAGGTATTCTTGAACCTAATTTGATTTTGGTATCTTCATTTATTTTGAAAGAAGTTATTTTCATTAGTGCGTTAACCCCTCATTATTTTCTTCGTATCTTCTCCTTTTTTACCTTGGTATGAGCCTAAAATCTATCATCTGATTTACTTTTCATATGTTTTTTCTTTTGAAAGAATGTGTTTTTGTTTATGCTTATCCCAAAATCGCAACAACAACGATGAAAGGGTTTGCATCCTCTAACTCTGAAGTAGCAATAGCAAGGAGATGTATGTATTTTATCTACCGATAAGAAAATATCTTTAATTTCTAAACCCTATTCCTTTTGCTTCACCCGTTGCAATGTTAATTTCTATTTTTCCATTTTGGAAAATGTGGCCTTTTTGGTGAAGGATGTTTGATTACAATCATGTGATACACAAGATCCCATTACTCTACACAAGACATAATCTACATTACTCAATAGATAGAACTAATTTATAATTTGTGGTTATACTTATTTTTCGATTTTGAAAGTCAATTTTTCTGAAGTTTTCTTTTTATATTTTGAGAGAAAATTTTTGTATTTTGTATTTTGTATTTTGCATTCCTCAATTGCATTTAACAAACATGTTTGTAATTTTTGCTTTATTCTTCAAGTACTTAATGGATTGGAAAAATAATTTATTCTAGGGTAATAAACTCATGGTGTATGTTTTTGTGCCACTTAATATTGATGTTCATTGTTGTGTTTAATCCTTTTATTTTTAAATTATTATAAAATTTTAAAAAATATATATATATATATATATATATATATATATATATATATATATTATAGGTGGTACCCACATTTCTAGTGATATTAACAACATTTCATGTTGTATAATTTGAGTTATGCCTTTATTCATATTTTAGGTAATCCGCATGTTTACAAATTCTACTCTTTTTATGCATAGAGTTAAACTTCAAAGCAAATGGATGTTTTATGATGTGAAGGAACTAAGTTTTGTTACGTACTATAGGCCAAGCTTCTTGATATGCGTAGCATTTTGGTCTATCACCATTTGTTTCATCTTTGTAATTGTTGGTATTACTTTTACCAAATTATTGTATAACTACAAACAACACAGAACTTGAAAGCCTTTAAAGTTACTTGTGAATTTTAGCTACCATCTCTAAAATGGTTTAACCATTGGAGTTAAATTTATATGGCTTGTGTTGACGCTTGACTAATAGGTGTTTGTTTTAGAAAAAAAAAATCAACTTTTTAGTTAATGTCTCTATAAACATTAAGTAGTTTAATTTAAGTAGGATGCACTATGATTGTAATTTTTCATACTGTTAATGAAACACATAATTTTTAAGAATATATGAAGATTGTTGCTTTTGTTATTTTTTGGATGTTAGGGTTAATATGTTAACTTTTATAGTTTTTTACACATACATTTTTATTTTTTATCCCTTTCAACTTTAGTATGTTTAGATGCCGAAACTTAAGAGTTATATAAGTTATTTCTTTTGCTCTACATTATGGTTAATTAGATTCTCCCTATATCTTCTTCATATTTGGTGAGAGTGTAAAAAAACAAATTGTCATAAATTACATATATATTGAAGAACACAATAAGAGATAATCCAAGTACAAAGGCTGTGGATATTCATAATAAAATAGCAAGGAACTGGAATGTGAATGTGAGTAAGTCAATGACACGTAGAGCAAGGACATTGGCCAATGACCAAGTTGAAGGTTATTTTAAAGATCAATTTAAAAGAATATATGAATATGTCCATGAGATTATTATATCAGATCCAAGGTCAATTGCAAAGGTTAAGGTTGATACAATTGAAGGGAAAACATATTTCATGAGATTTTATATGTGTTTGAAAGCCTGCAAAGATAATTTCATTTTTTGACAGCCAATAATTGGTTTGAATGAGTGCTTTCTGAAAGGGAGATATGGTGGTCCCAATATATGTTCCTCCATCACTTTCATGTCAGGCTAGTAAAAGCTATGTTTTACACTTTCTATTTTTTATTTAACAATATGTGGACATTCTCTTATCAATTAAATTGTTTGTTGCATGCTATACAAACATTGTTGCCAGGAGATGATTAGAGATTTTGCATCCGTCACTTATATTCAAACTTTAGGAAAAATTTCTCAGGAAAAAAATTAAAAAATTTGACGTGGAAGGCAGCAGCAGGTACTTATCCACAACTGTAACACCCCAGATGGATATTACTAGATAAAGCATATATCATGAAATTTCTTTTGGAAATCCAAACATTATATAAAGTTCCCAAGCGCGGGAAAATTTAAAACTTTTCTCGCGATAATCCAATCATACTACTCCATCTTTATTACAGGTTCATAATAGAGAAAAACATCATAATGTCTGTTACAAAATGCATGAAAATAAAATATAAGGAAAAATCTCCCATCGTAAGCCCTCGCTCCGTCGCTATGCATCAGCGTTCTCACCTGATGTCACATCTGCTCCCACGTAACAAGTCACGTGATCATCGCCAAACACAAACACACAAACAAGAAGGGTGAGCTGAGAAAGAAAAATAATACAAACAATAAGATAATAAGAATTGTCCCTCACTCAATCTAACTTAGTCAATTTTTTAGTTTATTGACCTTTTTATAACATTATACCCCAATCTCATAACCTATATGAGAAAGATACATTCACAACCTTGGTTCTTAGGGATTATCATGCTCCCACGAACCTGCCCGCTCGTGGTCCAACTCTACGGACCTCCCCGCCCGTAGTCCAACTCTACGAACCTGCCCGCTCGTAGTCCAACATGCGTGAACACCTACTATGAACCTCTCCGCTCATAGTAGCCTCAAGTGTGAGCACGGAACATACGAACCTACCCGCTCGTATCCCCACACAAGAGTACAATAGAAACGAACCTCCCCGCCTGCATCAATCACGCATCTCACATCTCCGTTACAAACCTCCCTACTCGTAACCAATCCAACATATCCCTGACCAAGCTATCAAAAAAAAGAAAACGTCCATGCAAGTTCATCTGCAAAGGATCCCTGCCCCTACGCTTTCGCCTGGCGCTTCCCAAGCGCCGCTAGGCGAACAAGCTCCAGATCGCCTGGCGGTAGAGGGACACCGCTAGGTGCCACTCACCCAGTGATTCTCCTATTCGTGGCTCATCGCCTGGCGGAGCTTCTCCTACCGCCAGACGCCACACTAGTAAAACCAGTCTTCTACTGGTTTAGGCATTTCCAAGGGTTTTCCAACACATCCAATCACTTAGTCTTACATCCAGATCACCAAATTCAAGCATTTCCAATACTACAGTCATCAAATCATCACATTAAGAGACATCAACCAAGGCAAGTACTCATACATTTACATTTGGAGTTTAAGCACACAAGGATCAATCCCCTGCTTATGCATGCTGCACTACAACCGGTATTCCAATAATACCATTACCTCACCTCTTTACAAGAACACTACTTTCATATCACAAAATCCCGACATATAGATTAGTAAGGACACTCAACATCAATCCACACACAGTCTGCTCAATACTAATATGTCACTTTAAGCATATAAATAACAAACACTCCAACTAGGCACAAATCTCATACCAGCAATCTAGACATACAAGAACCCATACAATTCTAACCTACTGTGATACTCATTTCAAGCTTCCCTATGACTCCTTAAATATGGTTCAAAGATCAACACAATTCCATTTTATAGTTGTTACATCATACAATCACCCTCAATTTTATACTAATAGTCATTCACAACGCCTGTAGCTTTAATTTGTTTCTCACTGAGCACGCCAACCCACTAAGCACGCCAAATCACTGCTGGCAGCTCGGTATCGCTTGGCTGCATATTGGATACCGTCGGGCGGCGCATTAAGAACCTGGAAACACCTAGATTTCCTCGCATCTGCAAAAACTCTATCATCCCTAAACCCCAATTCAATTTCTCATCACAAATTCATCCATATTATTATCTCATATCCTTATATAAGAAAAAAAAAAAATACTCATGCTCCTATTAGATCCCATCTTCATTGGTAGTACTCTATGATAGTCATGGAGAACACCAACAAGGCACCATCATGCCACACTATCAGAGACTCCACCATGAGCATGAGACTAGGAATACCACCAAGTCACCCGCATTGCAAATAGGTGATCTTGGGAGCACGTAAAAAAAGGGGGAGAACTAATTCTTCGCGTATAGTCGAATTAATTATGTGATTTTGAACAAAATGTATAATCTATATTTTGGTTTTCATGTGAGAGGCAAATCGATTCACCTTAGTCATTATGCATTTTTTCAACTCCCATAATTGATTCATTTCCTAGATAATTGATTATTCAACTTCATCTTCATCACTTTTCTTCTTCAGAAAACTCGACCCAATTCAAAAACAAGTAGAGAATGCATGAAAATGTTAAATTGTGAGGGGTTATATAAGTAAATTTAAAACAATGTTGTGACTTTTCCTGAGGATCTTCTCACTTCGATAATTACAAAGACTCATACTCAATCGTAAATGGCGCTTTGAAATCAACAAATCTAAATATAGTCTGACATACACTTTTTCATTTGTGTAAACACTAAATTACCATATCCAAAGACAATCTTAATCCTTTAAAATTCAATTAGTTCTATAGATTACGCTTATTATACATCGGTTAATACCATAAAAATGTATTTATGAATTTTAGTTGATGAGAAGTGATCACACATGAGTTTTAAAATTTAAAAGATTTTTTAGAAGTTTTTATTATTACGAATGTGAAATAAATAATGAGATTAAAAAGACTATTTTAGGTTATGATTAAAACAAATAATTATGTTACTAAAAGAAGAAAGTTTACATTTAAAAAGTAAATATATCTTCTTATGGTTTACTTAACAATATTCTGAATTTATTTTTTTAACATAAGAAATTACTCGGCTTATAATACGAAATAACAAATAAAAAAATTAGAGATATATTGGGATGTAGCAAGGGATTTGAGTGAAGTGTAACGCAAAAAGATGAAAGGAAGCAGCAACAAGGGTAACAAGAAGGAGAATAAGACGAAGACGAAGATAGAAGATGAAGTTGAAGAAATGTTGCAGGCAGCGCAAGATCAGATTCTGTTGAATCTCTCCCAAGCCCACATCGCCCGTGCTTCTTCTTCTACTCTAAATCTGGATCCGGGTACGGCTACGGGTCTAGATCTGGATCTTGATCTGGAACGTCGATTCCAAGCTCTCAAAATGAAAACCAAACCTAACCCCAAACAACAAGAACAACAAAATCAAGATCTCACTGCCAGATTTGATGCTCTCAAGGCCAAATCATCCAATTCCAATTTCAATTTCAATTCCGATTCCAATTATTGCAAAGATGAAGAAGATAGCGAAGACGACGAAGAGACTCAAGTTCAGAAACTCATCGAGTGGGCTAAGGATGCCGCAAGGCTTGATCCTTCTCCGCCCTCCGATGACGACCAAATTCACTGAGATCTATAGAATTCATGTCATTTCTATTCTGCTGTTACGCCTTCATACATATCATCAAAATTTAATTTAGGTGTTTTCTTTTTACAGTTTCTGTATATATATCTCCTTCAAACATCTTTTCTGTTTCTCACATTTTGCCGTTAAAGACTTTAAATCTCAGTTCATTATTTAATGGGAGAAATCTAGTTTGCAATTAAGAAATTTTCATCAGCCATGTATCACATAGGAAACACATGACTATTTTTTTTTTATTAATAGCGAAAACACATTTACTTTTCTATTACATTAATTTTATTATTTTTACGAGTAAACAATTAAAAGAAAATTATACATATTTTGTTTCTTTTTAAATGAATAAATTATACAAATTAAATAAATAAACTACACAGATTGGTTTTTACTTCTTAGAAGATATTATCCAATTAAAAGATGATAAGAAATCTATAATTAAGAATATGGAAAACTTACACCAAGTAAGAACATAACAGTACAAAGTCTTACTAAAATCATCTTCGTTATAAAAATATAGAGTAAGATCTTAATTTACTTTGTGTGACTTTTATTGTATCATATTAATTTTAAGATATCATGATAATTTTTACTACACTAAAAAGATTGTAGGAGGCAATTTTCATTACAAAACACGAGTTCTTAAATTTATTTTTTGTTCATCTTATCATGTAACATTATCTTTAAAATCATAACTTTTGTTCCAACCAAAGGTTTTATGAAAAATTAGTTGTAATGATATTTTCTCTGAACTTGTTACGATAAGAGTTAGCTTTATGACCCCTAATCTTATTTATTTAAAATTAAAAGTCATAAATTTCAGGTCATATCATCATGCTTCAACATTAGAGTCTTATAAGACATATGTTTCAAATTTCTCTTACAAAATATCTACTTTGATGACTTTTCTCTTAACTTATTAGATGAAAAGTCACCTTCAAACTAAATTTAACTTTTTATTATTACATCCTTAATTTTTATGTAAGACATTTCCATTAAAATATTTGATGTTCTTACATAGAACAAATAAGATATGTCAGACACAAGCGTTACCTTATTTTGGTCCGCAATTTTCTCAGTAGGCTTCCTCCCGGCCGGTACATGTCGTCTGTGGATATCTCGGTGTGAATTGGTTTGGACCCAAGGGGGTTACTTGCAGAAGAGACTCTGATGCTCAAGTCAGCAAAATCTCTTAGAAAGTCAAATCTCGTAATTAGGAGAGTAATAAATGCGTACCTTTAATTGTTGGGGTCCATGCTTATTTATAGGTTTATTAATTATGTCCTGTCACGTCATGGGCTGGGCTCCTGCTTGGGCCATAGGTGGGCCTGGGTCATGATCCAGGCTCCTTAATTCGAATATCGTGGGCCCCAAGGACCTTACTGGTAGTGTCTTGAATATGTTAAGCTATTGCTCAGTTCATGTTTAATTATTCTTAGTTAGCGGCTTAGGCCGATTACTTCTTTGGCGGTCTGGGTCGGGTACTTATCATTCGTTCATACATGGTAATTATTATTTGCGTCCTTGGTGGTTATGTAGATGAGCTTTATGGATATAACTTGGCTAGGCCAGCTAGGTGTGGTACACCAATCTCCCAGCCTTTAACTGTGATGAACAATGTTAAGGGTAAAGATGTGAAGAGGTGTGCGGTAGGTGAAAGGGTGTCAGAAGTCTAATCCAAAAGGGAGTTGCGTCGTCATTTTGGAGGGTTGTGACCTTTGGTGTGCATTGTGATGTTTCATATGGGTTGTGACTTTTGGCAGGAAGAAGTTGTGTCGTTTGGAGTCGTCACTTATAAATGCGGATTTTGTGAAGAGTTTGTTTTTGTTGGCACATTTGTGAGGATTTTGAAATCAAAGATTTGTGTGCATTAGAACTGTCCGACTAGTCCCTTGTATCTGCCGGCATCTTTCATTCAAAAAAGGTATGTCTAGTACTAGTGATAGTGTGTCGTTGTTGTCGTCAAGTAATGGGAGTATGTAGTCTAAAGGGAGTGTAGGTAGGTGTCTTGAGGAGGAAAGTGCTAGTCCAATGGCTGTGGTGGGGAGGATTCCGATGGAGACGATAATCGAGGTGAGGGAAGACCCTCCCGAGGAGATAGCAGAAACTAGTTGGCCGGCCAAAGCCGGTTATGATTGGGTTGCGACTGATGTCCGAAACTAGTCGTCGTTATTCTGGTGGTCTCGACTATTGAACTCGTGGCTGAATTGTACTCCCGTTATTGCAAAGAGCGTGGACCGTGGTATATTGTCACTGGAGCGGGTGAGTGTTGTTCAAGTTGTAATCCAGTGCCAAGTTTGATGGCGCGTCCATTAAGGAGCTCTAGAGGGATGGTTTCTTTGACCGGCTCGAGGCGGGCATCCCGACCCACTCTAGGGTCTAGATCATCGCCAGATAAGGCTATTTCGGAGTCGGGTGGTCGTTCAATATGATTGGTTTGAAGGATGGGAAGCTGTGGGCGTAGACTGGCCATGTAGCATTCGCGTGCGAGTCGTTGGTCGCCATGAATGATAAGGATGTCGTCGGATGGGGATGGGAATTTCATGGCCAGATGAGGTGTGGAGACGACAGCGCCAAGAGTGTTGAGTGAAGGTCGACCGAGGAGGACATTATAAGATGTGGGCGCGTCGACGACAAGGAATCGAATAGGAATTGTCTTGGTTTGAGCGCTATCGCTAAAAATGGTATGGAGGTCAATGTAACCGTGGGTGGAAACCTTTTCCCCGGAGAATCCATATATCGGTTCATCGTATGGGACCATGGCGGTGTTGGGGAGTTAGAGTTTCTCGTATGTTGCCCAATAGAGGATGTCGACGGAACTGCCTTGGTCAATGAGGACTTTCTTGACGGCATAATTTTCTATCTCAACGATGATGACCATAGGGTCATCTTGTTGGTGATCAAGGCCATGAAAATCGTCGTCCGTGAAGGTTATAGGGGGCATGCGACGTTTGTGATGAGAATGGGTAATGTGGTTGATGGATGAGATATGTTGGAGGTGTCTCTTTCTGGCGGATGAGGTGGATCCGCCACTAGCAAAGCCACCAGAGATGGTGTTAATAGTGCCGCGTAGGGGAGGGTCAGTAGGGGTGACATCGGTGCGAGCCGGTTAGGGGTCGTGGTTTGTAGGTTGGCTTGGGCGTTTGTCGTGGCGAAAGTCGCAGGGAGGGCGTCGGTGGTCAGAACGAGGAGGGTTATTGGATTGGGGAGGGTGGTCGTCTCTGCTGACGAAGCGGCAGAAATGACCAGCACGAACCAATTCTTCAATTTTATCTTAGAGTGCTTTACATTCCTCTGTGGTGTGGCCGTGGTTTCGGTGATAATGGCAATATTTAGTCATGTCTGCATTGGGAGGAGTGGTCGTCTTGCGTGGTGGTGGGATGAGGTCGGTCTGTAAGGCCTCGTCAAGGAGACGAGATCTAGAGACATTTAGGGGGGCATATCTGGTGAAGCGGGGTTCTCGGGGTCTTGGGTCAGGTCGGGAAGGTTTTGGAGGGGGGTTGTTGTGGAGGGTGTGTAGTCATTGCAAAATTTCGTATGGAGAGTTTGCATCTCCTCCATGCGGACGTAGTCGGCGACGCGGAGTTTCAACTCATGCATGGAGGCGAGTGGGTGGAGGTAGACGTTGTTGGCAAAGGGGTCGGGTTTAAGAGTGAGCGCCATGCATTGAAGTATCATTTCTTGGTTGAGGTGTGGTGTACGAAGAGCAGCCTTGCTGAAACGGTCAATGAAAGCCCGGAACGTCTTGTCTTGTTCTTGTCTGACGCCGAGAAGTGAGATTGTTGTAGTTTGATGCGGGCAGCTGCCGGTGAAGTGAGTGGTGAACATGTGGGAGAGGGTGTCGAAGCAGTCAATGGAGTATGGTGGAAGGGTGGTAAACCATTCAAGGGCAGGGCCTTTAAGGGTGGTAGGAAAGGCCTTGTAGAAAACAACATCATGGGAAGTGTAGAGGGCGACGTGGGTGATGTAGACCTGGAGGTGTTCGTCTGGGTCGGTCTCACCGGTGTAGGGTTCCAGTGTGAAAGGTTCCCACTGGGCAGGGAGGGGAGTGTTAGCGATGAAATCGGTAAAAGGATGACGATGCCTAGGTTGAGCGGATGGTAGCAGGTGAGGGGGGATGGGATGGTGAACGAGGGTGGGAAAAGTGGAAGTGAAGTTGTGCGGGGTGGGATTGTACTCGCTTTCTTCTTTAGTGGGCTAGAAAGCTGGGGACCCTGCGACATCAGATGTTTCCTTAGCCTTTCCCTTTTGAGTGGGATCGACCTCAATCTTTCGCCTTAGGCGTGAGTTCTCTTGTCGTAGTGCCTCTATCTCATCAGCACTACGCTTCTTCAAATCAGCCAGCTCCTGTTGCATCTTGGCTTGACCGTCTAGGATGGCGGCCAAGTCTGGGGTTTGATGTTAGTAGGTCCTGAGGGACCTGCTCCAGCTTGCTTGTTAACTCCTGCTCTGTTGCAGGTAGAAACCATCTTCGGAAGAATGCGAGTTGGTCCGTAAGGTATTATCTCGTGTCCCACGGTGGGCGCCAATTATTCCTGTAGAGAACAAATAAGATATGCCATACATAAGCGTTACCTTACTCTGGTCCGCAATCTCCTCAGTAGGCTTCCTCCCGGCTGATACATGTCGCCTGTGGATATCTTGGTGTGAATTGGTTTGGATCCAAGGGGTTACCTGCAGAAGAGACTCTGATGCTCAAGTCAGCAAAATCTCTTAGAAAGTCAAATCTCGTAATTAGGAGAGTAATGAATGCGTACCTTTAATTGTTGAGGTCTATGCTTATTTATAGGTTTATTAATTATGTCCTGCCACGTCATGGGCTGGGCTCCTGCTTGGGTCATAGGTAGGCTTAGGTCATGATCCAGGCTCCTTAATTCGAATATCGTGGGTCCCAAGGGCCTTACTGGTAGTGTCCTGAATATGCTAAGTTATTGCTAAGTTCGTGTTTAATTATTCTCAGTTAGCAGCTTAGGCCGGTTATTTCTTTGACGGTCTGGGCTGGGTACTTATCATTCGTTCATACATGATAATTATTATTTGCGTCATTGGTGGTTACGTAGACAAATTTTATGGATATAACTTAGTTAGGCCGACTAGGTGTGGTACATTTGAAATTAAAATGGATTTACCTTCGAAAATCATAGAAGACAAAATTTGACAGCAAATGATTTTGATTTTGAAGGTTTTAATATTTTGTTATTAATAATTAATAAAATATAGCAAAGATTGTAATATACATTTAATTTTATAATTTATTAATATTGATTAACAAGTAGTAGTAGAAAATGGTGAAGGGAAGTAGTAGTATGATGCACCTTTGGGACAAAACTTTTAAAGCATCATTCCGTTTAAATAAACAGATCGAATGCTCTGCGCGCTTAGAACCAACACTAAATCTTGCCCAGTGGAGAGTGGATGCTCACTAACTGCCGTATGCAGACGTAAATCTTAAGAGCCAAAACAAAAGAAAAGCGTATTTGGTTTGTGTAGGGTTTAACCCGCAAAACCCTAATTTCACTACTTCCCCTACCCTTGCAACCATCATGACCAAGGTTTACGGGACGGGGACATATGATTTCCGCCGCCACCGCGTCGCCGAGTACCCGGTTGCGACGCCGGCGGAGCCCAAAGCGGTAGGTAATGTAACCTCTGGTGGCAGTGGTGCCGTTACGAGCAGCATCACTCTGTCGGAGATTCAGCGCGACCGGCTGACGAAGATTGCGGAGGCGAACTGGTTGACGAGCGGCGAAGCAGCGGCGACGAGGGAGAAGAAGGAGCTGGACCCTGACCTGGTTCGCAAAATCTACGAGACCGAATTGTTGGTGAAGGAGGGTTCCAAACCCGTGCCCTTGCAACGCGTTATGATTCTGGAGGTTAGCCAGTATCTCGAGAATTATTTGTGGCCTCATTTCGATCCTCTCACTGCCACCTTCGAGCACGTGATGTCCATCATCATCATGGTCAACGAGAAGGTCCTCTCTCTTCTCTTCTCTTTCTCGTCCTCGTGTTGCGTTGTTTCATCTCAGTTTCATTCATGTTTTACTTATATTGTTTGCCTTGCTTCCAGTTTCGTGAGAATGTTGCTGCTTGGACTTGCTTCCATCAGAGGAAAGACGCTTTCAAAGGCTTTCTTGAGAGGGTTCTTCGCTTAAAGGAGGTATCCGTCGCATCAATTTTTCTTGTTTAGTTGGATTTTCTAGTTTCGTTGCAATGCAGTCCTTGACATTGCGGCAACTTGCACTCTAATTTAGTCAATACAGCCACAATTGTTGCAGCAATTCTGTCACTTAGGTCGAACAACCTTGATGTTACGGTTGAACCTTGACCCTTTTAAAGTGTTTTTATAACCTTTGCTTTACAGTTTTCATTCCGCTCTTTTCTTTGTGTGAACCGTGGCATTTGACTCTACAATTAGAATCCCATGTTAGTTATGACATTGCTGCTAAGCCTTGTGTTTAATCTGACTGTAGGGACGGGAGCTGAGTATAGCAGAGAACATAAATTATCTAGTTTTCATGATAAATGCCTTTCAGGTAGGCTTACTTGGGCACCTGCGCCTTTTCTCTTACTTTAGATCATGCACACTTTTTGTTGACTTTAATTTAATCATATATTTTTATTTGACTGTGTGTATGGAGGCATATCATAACTTGAAGTAGAGGCTTACATTGTTGTTGAGTTACTACTGCTTTACGCAGTCTTCACGTCTTCAGCACTGTTCAAATATCTTTTGTTTTGCTAGATCTCCTTAACCTTGAGACATATAATAGGAGTGCATCATTTCCGATTTTAATTTTGGCGAAAGTTGTGATCATGGAAGAAAATAACCTAAAGGAAGAAAATAATTTCCAAATTCTCAAGTCATCAAATTCTGTTGCTGTACATGTGGCAATCCATCATCCCATCTTGAACGGGCGTGTTTGCAGTTTGGCTTCTTGTTAATGATTGTCAGTTGGTGCTACTTGGAGAATTAATAAGGAAGTCCAACAGAAACGAAACAAAATGGACTATCAATATTTAAGATGCCTAACAAGAGTGATTCTAGGAATGGACATATTATTCTGTTCCATACATCCTGCTTTCCCATTATAACTGTAATAGTTATAGTGAACCTAATAGGCCCGTAGATCATTGTTAAATGTAGCTAAGCTAATACTTTGCATTGCAGAGTTTGGAAGATGAGGTTGTTAGCAGGACAATATTGAGACTAGCAAGTTTGAAATCTTGGCACAGTTTATCTTATGGTCGTTTTCAGGTAAGATTGAATAAAATCAATTTATGTGTTGATGAAACATTACCTTGTTAGTCATATTCTTAATTTTATGATTAATGTTAAATTTTATTGTTTGCATGCTAAATGCCATTTGGGACGTTGGTCTTCACCTATGTAGATGGAGCTTTGTCTTAATCCTGGTTTGATCAAGAAATGGAAAAGGATGATAAAGAAGGAGCCTGTGAAAGGAGGTGGATTACATTTAGATCCCTCAACTACAGTTGAAGTGATGTTCGTGAGAAACCTCATAGAAGAATTTCTTGAGGTATTGTTTGTTAAAAAGTTTGAATGTACACTACAATGTGTAATGTTTTCCTTGTAACAAAATATTTTTACTTGAAAGTATTGTGCTGAATTTCTGTTTATTGTATTTCTTTTTAGATACTGGATTCACAAGTATTTCCTCAGAAACAATTTTCTGGTGGGGACGATGAAATGCTTGATGGTACTGGTTCCGGGCTTGTTAATGATGCTTGTGTCCTGTACTGTGAGAGGTTTATGGAATTTCTAATTGACCTGTTGAGTCAATTACCAACGAGGAGGTATTTTGTTTTGACTATCTGTAGTGTTTCCTGTTTAAGGGAGGTCTATGTTGTTTTTTTCTAATACTGCAAATGATATATTTTAAATTTTACTTATATATTTTGGTAGTGTTATTAATGGTATCTAAGTTACTTCCATGATTTAAATTGGCAAATTTTTATTCCTTCCTGGCAATTGTGGTTGAACTTAAAATGGATCCAATTCTTAAACGCTTGGAGGAAGATGGAATTGTTGTAGATACTATCCTTTTTTTGTCTAGTCTTACAGATCAAATATTTTCTGACTCTAATTCTGATTTGTAGGTATTTGAGGCCTCTTGTGGCTGATGTAGCTGTAGTTGCAAAATGTCATTTAAGTGCACTCTATAGGCATGAAAAAGGGAAACTTTTTGCCCAGTTGGTTGATTTGCTGCAATTCTATGAAGGGTTTGAGATTAATGATCATACAGGAACACAGTTAACAGATCATGAGGTTCTTGAAACTCATTACAGTCGGTTGCAGTCTTTCCAGCTTCTTGCCTTTAAAAAGATGGAAAAGGTGGGACCTTAGATATAATTTAATCTGAATGAACACAATATACTAAAGTCCTACTCTAATATAATATGTATTACTTTAATATCATGTCATTCTTCATTCTACCTTCCCTTAATTTCATGTTTGTGTACAAGATTTCATATTTTTTTTTGTGGTTGTAGCTGCGGGAACTTGCTTTGACTAACATTGGTTCTATTCACAAACGTGCTAATCTGTCCAAGAAATTGTCTGTTCTTTCTCCGGAGGAGTTAAGGGAGTTTGTTTGCTGTAAGGTATGCTAATGGAATAACTTGACTCTTCTATTTCTTATAATATTGATTTGGGTCTTCAATTTTCCTGTACTGCATATGAATGTTGAGAGTTAGAATTGATTGCTAATTTTTATCACTATTGCTAGTGATTATAGTTATTTCACTTAAATAGTTCACTTCTTCTTTCTCTTCTTCTTCTTCTTCTTCCTTTCTTATTTCATATCACTTTTTTTTTTTCTCAGTTTTGCGGTATCTTTTATCTTTAATATTTTCCAATATGGTTGTCATTTTTATAACTGTCCAGATAATTGTGAGGTCCTCCTCCTGAATGTAAAAGCTTGCTTAGCCCTCCCTTTTAAAATGCATACTGGCTTCCTCTGTTTATTATCATAAGGAGAGGTGATCTTTTGTTATATTTACTGTATAGTAATGGGGTTAACTGATATTTTAATGTACGTGTCTCCATTTTTTCATGCAACAGTTATGTTGATTAATTTTAGAAATGGAATTTTGATGTTTGCAAGAATGCACCATGCGTGATTTTCAATAGCACATACTTTGTTTTTTGACATCGTTCTATTATGCAGCTCAAACTGGTCTCTAAGGAAGACCCCTGGTCAGAGAGGGTTGATTTTCTTATTGAAGTAATGGTATCCTATTTTGAGAAGCAACAATCTCAAAAAGAAGCTATTAATGCTCTTCCCCTTTACCCAAATGAGCAGATTATGTGGGATGAAAGTGTTGTACCTAGCATAAATTACTCAGGAGAAGGCTGTTTAGCATTACCAAAGCTGAACTTACAGTTCTTAACACTTCATGATTATCTTCTTCGAAATTTTAATCTTTTTAGACTTGAATCAACATATGAGATACGTGAAGACATTCAGGAAGCTGTTCCACATCTTCTTGCATATATTAATAATGATGGAGAAACTGCTTTTCGTGGTTGGTCAAGAATGGGAGTGCCAATCAAAGAATTCAAAATTTCTGAAGTTAAACAACCTAACATTGGAGAAGTCAAACCATCATCTGTGACTGCAGAAGTTACTTATAGTATTTCCAGCTACAGAGCACAGATTAGATCAGAATGGGATGCACTCAAAGAACATGATGTATTGTTTTTACTATCTATTCGTCCATCATTTGAGCCTCTTAGTGCAGAAGAAGAAGACAAGGCTAGCGTTCCACAGAAGCTTGGCCTACAATATGTACGTGGATGTGAAGTTATTGAGATTCGGGATGAGGAAGGAAACCTTATGAATGATTTTTCTGGAAGGATTAAACGTGATGAGTGGAAACCACCGAAAGGGGAACTGCGAACAGTAACTGTGGCTTTGGATACAGCACAATATCACATGGATGTAAGTAATATTGCCGAGAAAGGGGCAGACGATGTTTATGGTACATTTAATGTGTTGATAAGGAGGAAGCCAAAAGAAAACAATTTTAAAGCCATCTTAGAATCAATAAGGGATTTAATGAATGAATACTGCATTGTTCCTAAGTGGTTGGAAAACATTTTTCTCGGTTATGGGGATCCTTCTGCTGCGCAGTGGACTAATATGCCTGATCTATTAGAGACAGTAGATTTCAAAGATACTTTTGTTGATGCTGATCACTTGAAAGAAAGTTTTGTGGATTATGAGGTGAGTATTTTGTTTTCAAATTCATAAAATTTTTGTTGCATGGGTGTGGTTGATGTTTTTCATTCGGGATTCTGGTATGAAATTTTGGTGATTGTGGGATTTCCTCTCATTTACTCTATCCTTCAGGTGTCTTTTATTAATTCCAATGGCACAGAAAATTTGAACCCAAGGCCTCCTTTTAAGATCAAGCTTCCGAGAACACTCAAACCAAGCAATGGATCTCTTACTGGGAAGGCTATGTCTACTGCTGGTGCTACAAATGGTATCAATACGGCTGATACTAATTATCAGAAAGAAACACTAATTATTGAGGCATATACTCCTCCAGATCCTGGTCCATATCCTCAAGACCAGCCTAAACAAAATTCAGTTAGATTTACTCCTACTCAGGTGCATTCAGCTCTTGATCTCAATCATATATTTTCACGTTTCATGCATACTGATTTTTGTTTTTATCTTACTCTGCCTCTTGCTTCCCTAACTGTAGTTGATTGCGATTATTTGACCAAAATTCAATTTATTCATGTGGCTAATTTGATTCACCTGGAATGTACAAATATTGTGCTTGTGTTTTCATACATGTTGCGGAGCTAACCTACGTAGGTTTGGAACTTGTACATTGATGCTATAGCAGCGCTTCTGTTTCTTGATTCGTTATGAGTGTAGTTAGCATCACATTTCATGTTCTTTTTCCCTTTAGTATTGTGGGTAATGTGAAATGGATAGTTTGTGAGGTATGCAACCTTTCAAAAATTTTTTACAAGAACAAGGAGCCCATGGTTCTATAGCAATGTGGAATCTATGTAGTTTTCTCATGCATTTGGTAGAGGATGGCCCATATCTTCTAGGCTTCCTCATTACTCTGTGTTACAGAATAAGATTATGTTTACCTTGTGTGGTGCTCTGTTGATGGTTGTTCTACTAATTTGCAAAGAAATTGGATTGTTTTTATTTTTCTTGCTACATTAGCTTTCTGTCAGTAGCTGCAGCTGGAGAGGGCAAGTAAAGGAAAACCTGGTTCACACATTTTAAAAAATTGTGTAGCTTCTGTTCTTCCTTTCTCTCTGGCTACAGTTCAACTGCAGATGAGCAAATTCCCCATATACATTTCCCACCATTTACTTTATCATATTCTCCATCTCTGAGTACAGGAGTAATATTAATGATAATGTCAAATGTTTCTGCAAGCAGGTTGAAGCAATTATCTCCGGCATTCAGCCCGGTTTAACGATGGTTGTGGGACCACCTGGTACAGGAAAGACTGATACAGCTGTACAAATTCTGAATGTTCTTTATCATAATTGTCCTTCTCAAAGAACCTTGATAATTACTCATTCAAATCAGGCTTTGAATGACCTATTTGAGAAGATAATGCAGGTGAATTTTTTTTCTCCTCCTCGTTAAATGTTTTGTGATTTGAATTTGATTAACATTTAACAGTTAATGTCCTAGTATATGAAATTATTACTATGTACCTATTTATGGTAGGGGAAGCCTTGAAGCAAGGATAAGTTTACTGTGTTGTGGTCTAGAGCTCAGTGGTTCAAGCAACTATTGGAAATAACCTTATATTTGCTCACGTACTATAAGCTTTGTAATTGGTATGTGGAATATGTTTGGTAATGAATTGATTGAGGATAAAATCAATGAAGTGTTTTAGTAATTGTTGTTAATTATTTTAGAATATTAGATACTTCAAGCATCGTAGTCATTGTTCTATAACTTAGATTAGTTAATTAAGTCTAATCATTTACAATGATTAGGGGTCTAAGAGACATTGGACTTGTTTGTATACATTTTTCATATGTGCTTGTAGGAAAAGAAAACAGAGAGAAAAAATGAAACAAGCTTCATTGAAGGCTAAAATTAGCTTATGAACAAGTTAAAAACAACTTTTTACAAAATATAGAAGAGGGTTTTTTCAAATTAGCTTATGCATAATTTAATTTTAACTTTTGGATTTCTTTTTTTTGCTTTAATATTTTCTTATAAATCCTTGTAAAGAATTTATTCAAACAAACACCTTGTGCAAAAGTTAGTTAGAAGCCTTCTTTTCTTCATATACCAAGAATTTATTAAGAATGGATAGATGCAAATGAAAAAAGGACAAAAACTGCTAAAAAAAGCATACAAACTGAACTGGAAATGTGTAATAAAACTAATAACTCTGTAGATTGGTCAAATATGCCCTTCAAATATGGAAAAAGATGCCTAAGAGATGGATTTATCTATTAGCTAATTCATGTATTTATGGGCTGCCACGAAGAATCTGCAATCGCCACTGCCATGTTGTTGTGATTCATGGCACCAAGGATCATAATTAAGTATAACTTATCCAACTTTTTAATCTCTTCCTCTTAGCAAGTGAATTTATGCTTAACTCAACTTTACAAAATCAGCTTGAAAAATTAGGATTGCACCTTACTTATATATTACAATCTGACCTTGATCTTAGTTGATGCGAGATTTCCAACATATCCCCTCATGCATATAAATGAACATCTTGAGCATGGATTAGATATTTAAGGGTAGTCTAACAGGAGTCCAATAATAGTGTCATAATAACACCAAAGAACTTGACTAGGATAGACTCTAATACCATCTTAGTAAGTGAGTTTATTCCTAACTCAAACTTACAAATCTGGCTTGAAAAATGAGGATAACATCCTGCTTATATATTACAATCTAACCTTATTCCTAGTGAATGTGGGATCTCCAACACTTCCAATGAATAGAAAGATAGAGGCAAACAATGTTCTAATTGGGCAATGACAAACAAAGTGGAAAATATGGAAAGAATATTACCAGATGGATTTATCTTAGCTGGTTCATGTGTTTGTAACAATCCTTACATCACAAAAACAAAAGAGAACAATTGAAAAGACTAAAAGGACTATTTTTAGAAAGTAGACTTAAATTTAACTTAGTCTTACAAAACTGACTTGTAAGGTAAGATTTATACCCACTTATGTACTATAATTTGGGTATATCTCTACTTGATATAATATCTTTAACATACTTGAGACTGAGACTTTAAAATATGAGTAGTGGACAACAGTACCACTCTCTTCCTCTTCTATTTATAGTGAAGCAAGCACGTACATATGAAAAGATATGAAAAGACTACTCTAAGATACTAGGC
>Ga0214544_1004634_pt1 | contig 27452 bp, 21 predicted proteins | sample CNSS3metaG_FD_160074 | JGI IMG/M metagenome (GOLD analysis project Ga0214544, IMG submission 160074) | Root nodule microbial communities from cowpea collected in UCLA plant growth center, Los Angeles, California, USA - CNSS3 | ecosystem: Host-associated > Plants > Roots > Nodule | place: USA...
TCTCTTTAATCTTTGTTTCAGGTGTGTCTTGATGCAAGGAAAATAATGTAGCTTCTATATAATGGATGCTCAAGACACATGAAAGGAGATGTGAAGAACTTCTGCAGGATATCTTACAAAGCCAATTAATGGTCATGTTACAAGAGGTGATAATAACAAAGGTCAAATTTTAGGCATTGCCAAGGTGAAAAGTTCCTCTTCTATTGTGATCAAGTATAATTATTGGTTGAAGTACTCCAATATTTTGATTTTACTGCATGTTTGTTCACTAAAAAGGAAGTAAAATGTGCATTTTTTTCATATTTCTGCATAAATTAATCCATTAGGTAATTCTCTAATGGATTATCGTTTTCCTGCTATGGCTAATTTGTTGCTTCTGAACATTACATAATTCATTAGATTAGTCATCTACTAGTACTGTAATCCTTAACTGCCTGTATGCACTCTGATATTCCTGCTGTTGGATCTGTTTATCCATCCTATTGGTCTTGGTTTCTATTTGCTCTATACTTCCATAAATTTCTACACTACTGATTTAAACTGATATTCCAATACCTAATTGCTGATTTGATTTATGGTTGTCTACACTCTGATGTTAACCTGTGCTACTGATTTCACCTGCTGCGTTGTTAGTATTGTCATACTTTGTATTGTTACTCTGTGATGTACATGGTATGTGCTGGTTTGGTTGTGTTACACCCCTATGCTCTTTTTGCTAATGTCCAAATGGGGAGAAAGCTATTTGTTTTTGTATTGCAAGACACATAATGTTGCTATGTTACATGACATATTTTGGCCATCATCAAAAAGGCGGAGATTGTTGAAAGGGGGAGGTACTTCAACTCATATGAAGATGGTTTTGATGATGTCCAAGGCTACACTTCATATGCATTACTAGTTTAGAATTAGTCCTGTTTTAGTTAGGCTGTGCATTAGCCTGTTTGTATGAAATTATCATATGTAAATCAAGCCTGCATTAAGTTGTAATTAACAATCACACTCTTGCTTGCGCAATCATAAATTGATTAGTTGTTTAACTAATGGATTAGCTGTGAGTACTACACTAAGGCAGTGAAAATACACTCACGATAATAGATTAGGTAAATTCTTAATCCATTAATGACAACAGAGAACTTTGTATAAAAGTTATTTTCTGCAATCTATTTTAGTAAGAGAGAAAATTTACAGATCACTGAAATTCATTCTGAGAAACATCCTTTTGAGAGACACAAAGTTTTTGAGCATTCTGGAAGATCATTCAAGTGAAGATTCAAGGAGATTGATGGTTGATTGTACCTTGATGGGTCTAGCTTGAATCTAGGAGCAAATTAACAAATCTGCAAAACATAGGTGTATTCGTTTCTTGATTCTTTTTATTGTATTTCTGATTACAGTTGCTTCATTGTGTGAAGTGTAGGCCTAGGTGCAATTGCGTGGATGCATTGCTCCTAGGGGGAGTTCTTGATTGGTAGATCAAGTTCTTGGGTTTTAGGTTCTAGAATTATATAGGTGTTCTTGTAATTCTTGGATCCTAATTGTATTAGTGGAATCCTCCTAAGTGGGTTTACTTAGGAGAAGACTGGACGTAGATTCTTTATGAATCGAACCAGTATAAACTGTTGTGTCTTAATTTTTCTCTTCTCTTACAATCTTTCTTAATTGCCTTAAGCAGTCCATTAACACATAACTGCGAAATTGATTAATTGGGTTATAAAACTTAAAGACTCTTTCAAGATTCAACTTAAACAAGTGAAAGACTCATTAATCAATTCAGATCCCTTTCTAAGTTGAGCTATTAGACAAATATGTTTTTTTAACACATTTTATTAGAAGTACCTGTTGGTACTGATACTTTTTTCGAAAATATTTCCTTTAGTCCTCCAGTGAAATTGTTTCCCTAGAAATGTAAGCTATGCAAAATCACCAAACTCTCTCTGCTGGAAGTTTTTCACGTTTCCTTGAATTTTTGAATTCAGAAAAGCGACCAATTATATGTATGAAAAAGTTAAAATAAATATTTACTTTCATCAGGATGTTTCCCATAGTTATGGTTCAAAGCTTCGACAAAAGAAATAATTTTTTGGTCTTGCATCACTTCATGAAACCAAAAACAACTTTATTCATTGAACCTATTAATTAATAAAATCACAATAGAAAATAGAAAGCTTAAATTATTCTTTCAAAAATTAAGTGAATCAAAACTGGATGATTGAATTCAAGGAGAGGAGGAGATTTAAACACCCTGCATAATTGAATTTATCAAATTCAATTTTCATGTAAAATAACGTCAAGAAAATTTAAACAATGAAGTATTCATAATGAAGCTTTTCAATCACATATTACGCATTCAATCCAATTGACATGGAATTATTACTCAAAGATGCAAGAATGCTTAGAGTAGCATACCGGTATGACTTTTGCTGCTACTGATAACACCCAACAGTACGTATCTTAGCTCATGTCAACCTCATTAAATTGCTTGTAAACTATTTGTATATTTATAAATTAGCCCAATATTGCTGCTCAATAACTGTAACTACTATTTTAATTTGGTCATTGTATTTCTAACTTACAAGTCTTGTGCTTCACGTGCAACATGCAGTAGTCATTAAAATTGTTAATCTTCAAGCATAAGAATGGAAAAAGAGAATGATTAAAGTTATGTGTTTCTTTATTTCCTCTTCCAAATTTCAAATGCAACAACCTAATCACTCCATTACTCCACTGAGTTTCTCTTTAGAGAACAAAGACAGCTAAATCCAAACACATTGTGGCATGTACACTTCAATCATAACACATGCATTCTTGTATAGGTTGGGGAGTGGCAATGTCATAGCATATCCATCACTCATATAATTAATCCAACAACAATAATACACATGCTTGTTTCCATCATTAAATAAAACCATTAAAATATAGGTAGAAAGCAAGCATAAAAAAATCAGAAAGAAAAATATAACATTTTCCCTATATCAGTAACCACCAAACCTATATCAAGACCCCAACCATAGTTTCGTTCAAAACTTAGAGAAAAATTTCCATCATTCATTGGGTGGAGATTGTGTTCAATTTGCTGTTGTTTAAAGGTTGAAGTACCTTTTGACTATTCTACCATAGAACTTAAAACCTAAACTAAACAACTTAAAACCAAACTAATAGTGTATAAACACAAAACAATCTAACCTTAAACCCCAAAAAATGAAATAGAACCACATTAGGAAAAACAACATCCACAACACACAACACAATCGAGAACAACTATAAAACAAAAAATCAAACAAAACTACAAACCCTCTAAAAAAATAAACTTCTCTCGAAAACCCACAACCCAAATGCACAACATATAAAAACAACAACCACAACACACAACACAATCGAGAACAACTATAAAACAAAAAATCAAACAAAACTACAAACCCTCTAAAAAAATAAACTTCTCTCGAAAACCCACAACCCAAATGCACAACATATAAAGACACAACACGTAACCGCAACTACAAACGAAAAACAATCAACAAAACCATAAATCCTAAAAGAATCAACTCCTCTCAAAAACCCGCAACCACAATACAATGGAGATGTACAGTCTAGAAACTACTACATGGGCACCACTCAAACACCCAACCATACCCCAAATTTGATAGAGGAAGACCAAAACTTTTACCTCGACCTTAGATAAATGAAGAGGAAGAGGAAGACCGAAACAAGAAAGGTTTTTGTGAACTGAAAAAAGAAAGGTTTTTTGAACTGAAAAAAAAAACAAAGAAAAGAAATTTGTAAGAAGGTTGATGAAAATTGGTAGGGAAGTGGAGAAAATCAAAAATAGGAGAGGAAAGGTAAGGAGAGGAAGATTAGGTTTGAGATGTAGAGAAATGAAACAAATTTGCTAGAGAAAGCTTTTGGACATGACTACAAATGTTTAAATTTGAAAACACAACCACGTCACTTCAGTCTTAGCGTATTTCTACAACAAAATTTTAGACACGTGTTACAATGAGAGGATGTGCAATAAAGAAAAACTAAAAACGAAAAAGACACGTGTCAAAAATTTAGGGATGGTTACTTAAGTAAATTTGCCAATATATGCTATTTTATATTTATAATAGATTGTGACTATTTTAATAATCAATAATTTTTAGTTTGTAAATTAGTATCTAAAGTTGTCCTATAGTTATTTTATTGGTTACTAAAATTGATCATTATTTAGAAGTTTTCTTGAAACGAATAAGTACATAACAATTATCACTAATTTGTCTTCAATTTAACTAAAATTGTGGGTGGCACAAACATTTTATGTCATAGGATTATATAAAAGCCTATTTTACACTAGTGTATTTTCCTCACAAAGTTTGCCTTGAATTCTAGTGAGGGGGTACAATGAAGTTGTTGAACAATTGCACAATGTCAAGTGTGAAAATATATACTATTTCTAGCATCACCAAGACATAGGTGTCTCACATTTAGAAAAAATACGTGTCTTAGAATGTAATTATGTATTTAACTAAACAATTTAAAAGGTACAAAATCAATGGCAATTGCTTCCAATATTTTGTTATAATTGAGTTTTTTTTTCTTTGTACAAATCCTTAGGTTTTTTAGATAGAATATTTAACTTTTTCAATTTTATTAAATTTTCAGTAGGTAAAAATTATTTAACCTATTATTTATCTTGAGTATTATATTAGTCATTCATTTAGTTTTATAATTATATACTTGTTAGAACATTAAAACATTGTGAAAACTTTTGAATTTAAAAAATAATAAAACGCAAGGTGTTGAAAAACGTGTAACAGAATGATTAGCATTTGGACAAAAATCAGAAAAGGGTGAATTGGGTTCTTAATAAAAAATGTGCTTTTAAAATTTTCCTTTTAATATCAAAGTTCAATTAAAAAAATTTCCTTTATTTTAACAAACACAAAAAAATAAAGTGAGTAGCGAAGAGAAAATTGCACAAAGTATTTATACTGGTTCGTATCAAAAGACCCTACATCCAGTTGTTAATCTCTGAAAAACGAGATTAACTCAATCACTACAATAAACTAAACTTACAATCAATGATAAGAAAGATTAGGGTTTAGAAAACACCTCCCTTGAAATCCACAAGGGATGAACACCTCTCTTGAATCACACAAGAGATGAAGAAACACCTTCCTTGAATCACACAAGGAATGAACACCTCCTTTGATTCACACAAAGGATGATCAGCTTCTCCTAGCAACAACAGCAACACTTAATCACTCAAGATCCCACTTGACGAAAGTTATCGCTCTACCCACACTAGGTTTTTCAAAGTCTTCCCACAGAGAGTTCTGAAGTACTCAGACTTCTCTAACTTCTGTTTTTCTTATAATAAAAGCTTACCACTTTATTTATAGAAGCCTATTTAGAAAGTAGGTTAAGAATATGAAAAGTTAAGTCACAACTGCCATAGAAACTTTTATAAAAACATCTTTCTCGTTGTGATAATCTATTATCTGCCATGATAATCTATTATCAGTATGTGATAATCGATTATCATAGAGGGTTTTCTCAAAAATCAGTTTTAATTGCGATAATCGATTATTCTTAGTGATAATCGATTATCACTAAGAATAATCGATTATTTCAATGAGTTTTGCAAATAAATAAAGTTCTCTTGGTGCTCTACTGAATGGGTTTTGCTTTTTGACTCTTGACATACTAATTTAACTATTTTAAATAACATACACAAATTAGAATACCTAAACAACTAAACCCTTAAGTCTTCAATGTATCTCTTGAATCCAAGCATTCTTTTAAGTCTTCAACATTTTTCCATGCATCACCATTAAGTCTTCCATACTTCTTCATAAGTCATCATCATCATCAAAACTCGTTATTGAAGGAAGATGTCTATCTTCTTCTTTTTGTCAACAATCTCCCCCTTTTTTATGATGATAAAAAAAATTGTTGAAGACTTGTGATATGTTTTATTCTTAATAAACAACTTAAGAGAAAAGAGTAGTTAATCCAAATAAAAGATAAATAGTTTTTCTTTCCTTTTTAAAACACAAGGTTTTACAAGACATCAACATATATCTTCCCCAATAAAAGAATTATCATAAGATATTAACACAAATATATATCCCCCTTTTTTTTTATCATAATCAAAAATGAATTCTTTAGACAGCTTCCCCTAAAGTAGATAACTTAAGTAAATTGAATTCCCTCTTTTTATGAAAAATTTAAGAGATAAACTCCCCATACATGTAATATTCTCCCTTTTTGGTACAACTTTTCAAGAACAAATACTCCCCTAAATCAAGACTGATTCTAAAGATTAGAAAAATATATGGGTTTAAAGAAGGAAATGTTATACTAAAAAAATGAGCTCCAACATACTAATTTGCATTTATGAAGTATCCAGTTGTTGCTCATGGTCTAAGTTATCGAAAAGCTCTCTCAAATGATAAAATATTTGAAAATATGTGTCCTACTATACAAGATAATCGATTATCAGCTTAAGATAATCAATTATTGTTTCATACCTAAGTACAAAAATTTCCATATTTGTTGATAATGTATTATCACCTGAGATATTCGATTATCTCAGTGGAGTTTTCCGAAAAACACTGAAATTAATGATTTTTACCACTTTTACACATATCTAATATTCCCAAACCCATTATATAATCATAGAACTTACTAGGATACCAAAATTTTGATGAATATACTAGCTCTTGAACATCCAAAGAGATTTTTTTTTTAATTTTGAAATAACCTGCAAGAAAAAAAAACAATAACATTTTGGTCCCCAATAAACTTAATTAGGTCCTTTGAGGTTAGAGACATGTTACTTTATAATAGGAATCCAAACATATCTTCCATTAGGAACATCAAAATGTTTAATTCTACATTTATTTGTAGTGTGCCCCTTTTGCATACAAAATGTTACACAATTTATATTCTTAGAATAAGGCTTACCTTTCTCTACCTATACCCTACGAGTTCTTTTATTTTTATTCTTGAGAGATTTCTTTGTTGCATCTTCAAGTTGTTTTTCAAAAATATTTAAATCAAACATATAAATTTTGCAAGATGCACATTCAATAATTTCAGTCTCTTTATTTTCTAAAATTGAATTTTTTTTTCAAGACTTTTTCTTCCTCAAGAGACTTTTCAAACTTAGTTTGTAACTCCTTAAAATCATATTTTAATTTCTTGTGAGTAACATTTAATTTACTAGATTTAAAGAGAAACTGTTGAAATGCATCATATATAGCATCATAATCATTTTCAATACAATTAGAGCTTACCTCACTATTGGAGGAGTCACACTCAACAATCAAACACATCTTTGCTTCCTTATCAGATTCACTAGAGCTGGATGAGCTTGAAGAAGAACTTGAATCGTTATCCTCCAATTTCTTTTTCTTAAAATATTTTTTTCTTTTCTTCTCTTTACCTTTTTAGCATTTGGACAGTCCACTTTTACGTGACCTATTTCACCATATTCATAGCAATTGAAATTTGAAACAAAGTTTTGGTTTTCATTTTTATACTTTTGTGATGACTTCTATTTTTGCTCTTAATAAACTTTGCAAATTTCTTTTCAGTTTGATACTTTGGATTTGCTTTCTTGATTTTATATAGTCATCTTTAACATTCTATCTGCAATCACAGTGATAGGTAATGCAATAGTGTATAAGGATTAAAATTATAAATGTTATATGTTGTTTTGTTCTCTTGTATTCTGAATGGAAATGTCTAAGGATTTGGTTTTGGGGCATGCCTGCAACTTCCACAAGACATTGAGTGGGCATTTCATTGGGAACTGAGAAAAATGTAAAAATAGTTTGGGTAATTCTTCTGTTTAATTTTGTTTCTGAATTGATTTTAGTTTATTAATGTAGTATCTGAGTTGGGTACATAGTTTTTTTTACATCTTTTTGGTTGGCTTTGCTAATGTGGAAAATGTTGCTATAATTTCATTATCTAGTCATAGTATACGCTAACTTGGCTTTTAATAATATTTTCATAGACTTTAACTTAATCTTTTGTAGAGTCGAGTTTGGCTTAAAATTCACTTCTTAACACTAATAAACTTTTCTTCACTTTTCGATTCCTAATAATTTATTTTTCCCAATATTATTATCTAAAACATTATGTTTCATTATTTAAAATGCTATATGAAAGTTTTTTTGAAGACCAAAAATAAAATAAATTATTAGAACCAAAAATTTTTTTTTCTTCTGAGTGAACAAAATTTGATAATTAATATAAGACCAAAGCATATTTAAGAAAACAATATTATTTAATGTTGTTCTCCTACTTATCGAGATCAGAGGGATCAGTGAACCTATATGGTAAATTAACGGTTTTCCATCCATGTTTTAAAAAAAATGTGTTGAGCTACATATTTAACCTAGTAGCATTGAGTATATGAGTAATAACAATTTAATACTCTTTTCTTTTTAAAGATTAAATATGTTTAGTCATTCAACTTTAACGTAAAATTGAAATTTATCCCTATTCAAAATTTTGACAAATTTTTATTCTTAAACTTTAAAAATGAAAGAACATAATATTTTTAATCCAATTAAGTTAAATTATATTTACGTGTTAAATGCGTTTTTCAGTTAACATTGAAGCGAGAACATATCGAACGGTGGAAACAACTCAAATATTATCATGAAACATGTTTGACACCTAAAAAAAGTTTAACATAATTGGGTTAAAAAGACTATATCCATTCATTATCAAAGTTTGAGAACCAAAATATATAAAAAAAAATTATATAAACGAATTCCAACTTTATGTCAATGTTCAAGGACTAAAAACATAATCCACTCATCGTTTAAATAGGCATTTTGCAAGATTCCCATAAAAATGTTTAACCTTATGTACTCGTTTTTTCGGTGAATCCATATAATGCGCCGAATAGAAATGGCAATGGGTGTTTAGATATACCTCAGTTCCAACAATGTCATCCATGAGCCTACAAATAACTGAAGCAGCTTCAATAATTTTTGGGTGACTTGTTGGCCATATGAGGACCTCCTCTGTTGTGTCTTCCATGCCCAAGAAAGATACACTTGTCAACAAAGCATAAGTGTTTGTCACAGTTGCAACTTTCACATACTCTTCTACTCTTGGTGTGTGGTTGGAATGAAACCATCTTGATTCACTAAGGTATGCTTGGGCTAGTCTTTTTATCTATAATTAAAGGTAAAAATATATGATAAGAAGTTTATGTTGTTTACAATAATCTTTTGCTACATTATTAGCTAAGGATCAAAATATTGGTTACCCAATTTATACAGTGACAAAAAGTTCACTCTATTATTTTCATGAAAGGTTAAATTAAGTAACATGATATACTACGAGCTTAAGAATCTTTATATACAGAGATAATGCACCATTTTGATCGGTAACGTTGATAATAAAAGAGAAACATATTCTTAAAAACCTTTTAATTTTACAGAATGAAATACTCGTTATCACTACAAAAATTATTTTATTAATGGTCAATTTATTGACTAAAAGTTATTAGTTAGTAAGATCAATTTAGATACCAATTCATAAAATAAAAAATTATAATTGGTCACTAAATTTATTACTAATTAATTAGAAATTAATTTAGAAATCAACTCCCTTGGTAGCAAAAACCTTAGAACTAATGTTTAGTGACTAATTTTTTTTGGTAACTAAATTTTAGAAACTAATTTGGAGACTAATTATAATTTTTCATTTATATTGACTATTTTAGTACTCAATAATTATTTATTTTGTAAATTTGTATCTTAATTGGTCATTATATTGAATAACAACTTTTGATTACTAAAATTAGTTGGTAATGATAAATTTTCTTGTAATATATTAAATAGATAATAAAAAAGTACTTAAGATCTTTCAAATGCAAAATTATTATGTCCAAATATCTAACTAATGTGCAAAACTAATTTTGTATATAAATTTTTAAAAGGAACAATTTAACAAAATAAAAACACTTATCCATACTTCATTTTTAGAATACTTGACGAAGTATTCTTTTCCTTGCTGTTTCAACTCCTGCTTTGTTTCTTCAAAAATATCCAAAAGTGCCTTATAACATAATTTCATATATTCTAGGAGATCAACCAATGAGGAGATATCCCACCTGTACTCATTAGAAAGTTTACTTTAATTTTTATTTAAAAAAGAATAAGAATAAAAAGATATTAAATTGAAGAATACAATTGAGAAGATACTATATAGTATAAAAGCTGTTTTTTGACCTTTCTATTGCATTGGTGAAAATCTCTAGCTCTCATCAATGGTGCCATAGGCATCATACACATCATCAATTATGGATAACATGGCAGTTACTTTTTTCAATATCCTTCATGCAAGGCAGTATTGCGGCTCATAATAGACTCCAATAATCCAAAAGCAAATTTCCACGATCCTATGTCGTACAAATGGAAAGTTTGTCGAGACATTCAAATCTTTAACCCACCACCTGAACAAAAAAAATCCCAATTAATTTCTCAAAGTCTTGCACTTGGATTTATTTATTTATTTATTAACTTTTCATTTAATAATAAAATGTAACTTTTGAAGGAAAATATTACTTTGGTCACATTGCTGACTTCTTTTTTATATGTCTCTTCCAATATTTCTTCTCCATGGAATCTTAATTGGAATGCTTCATACAAGCTCAACATTCCTTGCACATCATTCACAATGCTTTCCTTAAACTTTCCTACTTTGTCCTTGAATTGGAAAAATACATCTGTTTCGCAAGTAAATAACGTATTAAATTTCAAGATATATGTGTATGTTTCAAATCAACTTAATTTTGATGAAGTAATTTTTGTTAAACTTTTTTGCACTACAAATTTCTACATTTAAATTAAATAAAAACTTACAAATTGCTTTGGACTTATTTTTCCTCTAAACTTGACTACCTATATGTAAGGATGACAATGAGTTAGGTCGGGCACGGATAGTGCCTACTCACTACCCAAGCCGCAAAAAAAAATATTCATCAGGTACCCGTGTAAAAAATACATGTGGAAACCTGTAATACTCTTTTACATGCAAATATATAAAAAATATGTATTTTATAAATTTTTAAAATAAAATCTAAATAAAATTATATAAAATATAAAATATAATATAAATTAATTTTTAATTTTAATAAAATTTAACTTAATAAAATATAAATTAAAATTTATTTTAATTAAATTAAATTTTAATAATATATAAATTAAATTTTAAATTTAAATTTAAATTTAAATTTATATTTTTGTGGATAACAGATACCCGTGGATGTGAGTAGTATGGTACTCGCATCCGATCCATTTATAGACGAGTATTTTAATAATTGTTATCCATTACCTACGTGCGGGTAACGGATATTCACGGGTATCAGTAGTATGATTCTCACATCCGATCCGTTTATAAACGGATATTAAAATACCAGCTATCCACTACTCACGAGTACTCACTATCCAGTGCAAATATTTTTATCCACAGATACATGCGAGCAAAAACATTTTTGTCATTTCTAGCTATATGGTTGTTCTGGACAGAAACAAGGTCACAGTATGGTACAAATGAGGAATAGAAGATCGAACGACAATATTAGATTGGTGTAGTAATAGTTGCAAAGTCATACCCGATGAAATAGGATAACCTTGTTGTCTAAGAAACCGGAAGAGTAAAGCGGGATAATGAAGATCATCATTGTAACTTATTCTATTGTTCTCGTTGAAATCTCATCAATTTGATGCAATGCTTCATCAATTTCATGTTCAAAATGATAAGAAACACCCAAACGTTGGACTGAGTTGATGATGTTTAATTTAAAGAAGATATTGTTACCAACAGGAGACACAATCATCTCCCTCACATATTCTTTTAGTACTGGAACTTGGTTCATGTCGCTATCATCTTCCTGCACGTGGTTATGAAAACTCCAGCGTAAGAAAATGTGTTAATTTTGGCAAAAAGTAAATAACTGTTCTTATGAATATATTTCTTCTATTAATTTGATGTGAATATGCTTGGTTGGTTTTCGAGTATACTAAGGAAGATAGGATGAGTTTTGCTTTGATTATTCAAGAACCCAAACTCCATTAATTTATAGGATAAGCAGAGGAGATGGCACAGTCACTACCCAAGCTTTTATGTAGGCCTAGAGAGAATTTGAAAAATATCTTTGAGGGTGAAAAAAATGACTTTGGTTTTATCTACATTTCATATTTTGAATTCGGACTGTAAATATTTTTTATTGATTTTTTTAATTAATCTTATTATGTACTTTGAAACATACTACACTAGTGCATTTTGGAGCATTTACATCGCAGTATATGTTTCGGTTCCTGCGGACCTGCTGCATATAAGCACGCGGTGGCAGTTTCTTAATTAAATTCATCTTTTATGCCTCGGTTATCATACTAACCGAGGCATATGGCTAAAAAAAAATTTGACTCACGCGTTGACCCATAATTTGAATTTTTTTTTACTGAAGCAATATGCCTCGGTTCTCTAATAACCGAGGCAGTAGCGAGACAATAGGCCTCGGTCAAGCGCCCAACCGAGGCAGTAAGGGTACAATATGCCTCAGTTTCAAATAACCAAGGCAGTAAGGGTACAATATGCCTCAGTTTCTCTGCGAGCTTCACCATCTCCAGCCAGCCTTCATCTTCTCCAACGACTAGCGCCACCATCCCGCACAGCTCCCACCGTCCAGCACACCTCCGACGCATAGCTCCCACCATCCCGCACACCTCCGACACTCTAGGCCAGCATTTCGTCGCCTGCACCGCACCGCACCGCCCTTTTCCGACGACCAGCGCAGCTTTGCGCCACCGTCCCGCACAGCTCCCACCGTCCCGCACACCTCTAACGCACAGCTCCCACCATCCCGCACACCTCCGACGCTCCAGGCCATCGTTTCATCGCCTGCACCGCATCGCCGCGACTTCTTCTTCTTCTTCGACCAACCACCACCGTCGCTGCACCATGGAGGGGCTGTGCACTGCCACCGGAGCCGCTGCGTGTTCTTCGAGCAACCATCACCAACTTCCACTGCGATTCTGTTTAGTCTACCTGCACCGCCACTGCACGCACCTCTAGGAGGTTCTTTCGGTGCCGCTGCGTGTTTTTTTTTTAATTTCTTATGCTCATTAGGCCTCGGTTGTGCGAGAACCAAGGCAATAAAGATTAAATATGCCTCGGGTTGTAACTGAGGCATAAAATACTAGCTTTTTACCTCGGTCGTATATGCAGCGGTTGCGAACTCGAAGCCAAAAGCTGTAAATAACCGCTGTCATTTCCCTTCCCTGCACTAGTGCTAGTTTAAAATATATGTTGATATTTTTCTTTCTTACATGTATTAAAGAGATTTTCTTCGCCGATTTTAAAGTTCAAATTACATCGATCACATAAAAGATTGATGTGAATGTGGGAGACGTAGAAAATCAAGATATTTTATGTTGAACTTTTGTTTGAAAAAGAAAAACAATAATTACATTGATTGAAATTAAAAAAAACGTAAAAAATATTGTTATTTGTACGTTGGACAAATGCTACTATGGTCTTTATTTAAGTTTGCATAGATAGTCAATATTTCTGAAATTTGGTAAATTAGAAGTAAAATAGTCACTAGTGAAAAAAATAACATTTTACAAAATTTACTATGTCAGTTATAATCTATTTAACATAATAAATAATGTGGTGACATATTTATAAATATAAGTTTACCTGATCGATACTATTTTAAAATAGTACGAAACCAGACGATCTAAATTGAACCTCCTTTTGCTCCTCTTTGGATTCCTCCTAGATCTCCATGCCGAATGCACTCCAAGGATGGGGTACTTGTAGGCACTCCGACGCTTAAGTCAAACAATGATTCAATATGAGGTGTCTGTGGTTAAGTGAGAAAAGCATACCTTTACGTGTTCACTAGGTCTTAATTTATACTAGTCTCTTGACGGACCTACTATTGTTAATTGTGGGCCGTTTGTATTCGAGGATCCACTCTTTTCTTTTTGACTAAGTTTATACGCATCGGTTCTTTCCTTTTTGACTGAGATTGCATGTTGCTGCCACTAGTGCAGTTTTGGCCTTTTAACTCACGTTATAGGCCTTGGTTGTCGCTTAACCGAAGCATAAAATGGCGCGGTGGCACTTTTGCAATTTTTTCCAACTTTTATGCCTCGGTTCATTAGAAAACCGGTGCCAAAATGTCTTATATGCCTCGGTTTTGAAGACTTGAAGCCTAAAAGTTCGCTAATATTTCAAAAATTCCATTATAGTAGTGATATTTGGCCTCGATTGAAATTGAACCGCTGCCAAAAACTATTTTCTACCTCGGTTAAAAATTGAACCTAGGCCAAAAATTATTTTTTGCCTCGGGTGGAATTGAACTGCTGCCAAAAACTGTTTTTTGCCTCGGTTAAAAATTGAACCGAGGCCAAAAGGTTCATTAGGGTTCAAAAATCGCAAATCACTTTTTTTCTTCTTCTTCCTCGCGTGTGCGTTCTCTCTCTCAGCCACCTACCTCCACTGCTGCTGTAACATCCCTAAGGAATATTACTGATATTAAATAAATAAAATTCGAAAGTACAATAAATGCCGCATTAAATATAAACTATTTCCCAAACATGGTAAATTTAAAATTTAATAAATATAATCATCACACTAGGTGCTCCAATCTATATGCACCCTTTCCCACAACTTCTTTGATTTGGAATGGCCCTTCCCAATTCGGTGAAAATTTCCCCTCATGCTTCTGGGCAGCACTTGCCATGCGCCACACTAGATCTCCCTGGTGAAAAGATCTGGGTTTGACTTTGGTATTGTAGCGGCATTGGGCTTTCTACTTGGATGCCTCCTCTCGAATGCGTACTTGATCTCAAAGTTCCTGAACTAGGTCTAGGCTTGTCAGTATACTTTCTTCATTAAGGTGTGTATTGAATAGATGCTTTCGCAAAGAGGGTTCCCCAATCTCGACTTGGATCATAGCGTCTACTCCATAGGCTAGGCTGTAGGGTGTCTTGTGCATTGTAGACTGCGGGGTGCAGCGATATTCCCACAAGACCTCTAATAATTCGCCAGCCCACGTGCCTTTGGCATCTCATAGCCTCTTCTTAAGCTCTCGCAATATGATTTTGTTTGCCGGTTCAACTTGCCCATTTGTTTACAGATGTTAGACCGAGCTGGTAATATGTTGGATATGGAGTCCATTATAGAACTCGACTAGTCCCTTGCCGATAAATTGTCTACCATTATCTGTTATAATGATGTTTGGTATGCCAAATCGGCACACTACATTCTTCCAGACGAACTTCTGCACCTATTGGGCCGTGATAAGGGCTAGTGGTTCTGCCTCAATCCACTTGGTGAAGTAGTCTATGGCCACCAGCAAAAATTTCACCTGACCCTTCCCTAGGCTAAAGGGCCCTAGGATATCCATGCCCCACTTGGCGAATGGCTAGGGGGATGTAATGCCATGTAATTCCTCCGACTTGAGGTGTATCATGTTACCATGGTGTTGGCATTGGACACACTTCCTAACGTACTTTTCGCAGTCTTCTTTTACAGTCGGCCAATAATATCCTGCTCGTAGTACCCGGGCTACCATGGTTCGAGATCCTGAATGTAAGCCACAAATTCCTTTGTGCAATTCCTCCATAATATACTGAGCTTGACGGTTTGTCACGCATTTTAATAAAGGGTTGGAAAAGCCTCCTGTACAATTCTTGCCCAATCAAGAAGAGAGAAGCCTTTTTACGCATGATAGGGTTGTCTTCTGCACTTCTGTTGCCATGCTGTATAAACTGCATAATGGGAGTCATCCATTCCTCGTCTTCTGGTGCGATTGCCTCAATAGTATTGCAATCCATCAAGGTTACAGTGGGATGGTCAAGTGTGGCATGGATCACTGTATGATTTTGTCCCTTTATTTTGGTAGTTGCCAATTTTGAGAGTAGATTGGCTTTGGAATTCTGAGACCTGCTAACATGCTTTACACTCGTTGTCTTGAACTTGTTCAACATGCCCTGCACTACATGATAATACTGCAATAGGAGAGGATCCTTTACTTGAAAGGTGTTGTCCAAGTGTCCTACTATTAGTTGGGAATCAGTTTTGCATGTCACTGTATCCGCCCCCATGTTCGTTGCGAGGGTCAGTCTTGCCATTAACGCCTCATATTCTTCCTAGTTATTAGAGGGTTTGACGTCAAAAGGCAAGGCTTGTTCGAGTAGCAAGTCATTTGGCCACTACAAAACAATACCAACACCCTCGCCTTTCGTGTTAGAGGAACCATCCACCAATAAGATTCAGCCTTCCTTGCTTACGTCAAGGTCTCCTATTAATTCGTTGACAAAATCCGTGAGGCATTAGGCTTTAATCGGCCCTCGGGCTTCGCATCGAAGATGATACTCGGGCAACTCTATGGACCACCCCATCATTCGGCTCGCGAGATTGGGTCGCTTCAACACTTTGTGTACCGGATAGTCAGATTTGACTATTGCTTTGTACCCCTGAAAATACGGTCGCAGTCGCCTAGGTGTTATTACAAGTGCCAGGATCACTATTTCTACCATTTGGTATTACAATTCTGCATCATGTAGGGCCTTGCTAATAAAATACACAAGTCACTGATCCCCTTCTGATCTTGTACAATGGCTGCACTAATAGCATTGATGGAGATGGTTAGATATACCAAAAGGGGTTTTCTCCTGCTACATTTTTGCAATACTGGGGGAAAAGATAGGTATTCATTCAACGACTGAAAAGATTGCTCGCAAACTTCATTCCATACGAACTTTTGTGCCTTCTTCATGAGCCTAAGCATTGGCTGGATTCTTTCTGCTAACTTAGGCATGAAACATGATAATACAATCATCCTCCCCACCAATCTTTGTACCTCCTTGATGTTGGCCAGACTTTGCATGTCAACAATTGCTTGACACTTGTCAGGATTGGCTTCTTTTCCACTGTGGGTTAACATGAAACCCAGGAACTTCCTGCTTGCGACCCCGAAGACACACTTTTCTAGATTTAGTCTCATATCATACTCCCGTACGACCGTCAAGAGCTTGTCCAAATCCTTTATGTGTTGCTCAAGTGAATCTGACATGACCACCATGTCGTCGATGTAGACCTCTATACACCTTTCTATGAGATGACGAAACACCTTATCCATCAGCCGCTGGTATGTGGTCCCAGCATTTTTTAGGCCAAAAGGCATGACTTAGTAATAGAAGTTAGCTTCTTCCATTATAAACGTCGTTTTCTCTTTATTAGGAGGATACATTGGAATCTCGTTGTACCCAGAGTATGCATCCAAAAAACTGAGTACCTTGTGACCAGCCGCGTCGTTTACCAGTTTGTCAATACTAGGAGAGGATACGTGTCTTTTGGGCATGCTTTGTTAAGGTTGGTGTAGTCTGTACACATGCGTCACTTGCCATTTTTCTTTTTCACCAGCACTACATTGGCTAGCGAGGTCGTATAAGTGGCCTCCTTGATGAATCCTGCCGAAATTAGCTTATGTACTTCTACTTTTGTGGCCTTCCTCTTTTCTCCCCCCATCTTTCTTCTTTTCTGAGTGACGGGCCGAGCTTCTCGAAAAATAGACAGTTTGTGGCTGACTACACTTGAGTCAATGCCTGGCATGTCCGTCGCGCTCCAGGCAAACAAATCAGTGTTCTTTTGCAATACTTCATGCATCTTGGGAGTGTTCACGAGTGTCTTGCTAACATGGGTGTATCAATGCTCGTCACCGAAATGGAAATTTTCTATGGTCTCGATTGGTTCCACTCTTACCTCATCGCTTACTCGAGGATCCAAGTCTACTCCTTCTTCTCCTAGGACTTTCTCGACATTATTCACTATTCGTCGAGGAGGCGACCTAGGTCTTTCTCTCAAGCTGTCTGCATAGCATCTGTGCACAGTCGGCTGGTTTACATGCACAATGATTATGTCCCCTGAAGTTGACAAAAACTTCATGGCCAGGTGATATATGGATACCACCGTACCAAGCGTATTCAATGAGGGTCTCCCTAGCAAAATATTATAAGAGGTGTAAGCGTCAACAATAAGGTATCAAATCTTTACCGTTCGCATCATGCCCCCTAGCCCAAACTTGGTGAAGAAGTCAATGTAGCCTTTCGTATTCACTTGCTCCCCTAAAAAGCCCACGATCGGCTCTTAGTACTGTTGCATTTGTTCTTCTGGAATTCTTAGTTTTCTGAATGTGCCCCAGTATAGGATGTCCACCAAATTGCCCGGGTCTACCAAGGTTTTTCTTGTCGCAAAGTCCTCAATTTCTACTGATATCTCCATTGGGTCATCATGCTCAATTGCTTAAAAATCATCGTCTCAAAACGTGATGGATGGCATGTGCCGCTTGGGACATACGGATATGACATTGACGCTTTGGATTGCTCGTACATACTTCTTTATTGCGAACATAGTGGCTCCACCTCCTGCAAAGCCTCCTGAAATATAATTGATTACCCCTCTTAGCAGTTTTTCTCTCGTATCCCGCTCATCATCTTTCTTGGGTTCGATCCATCTTCGGGTGCCTTCTCCTTCCTCTCCCATTATCTTGATGCTATTTGTAGTTGCTCCTCGTAACACCTCTCTCGCTCTCCCCTGGAAGAGAATCCCCCTCATTCTCGCTTCACAAATCTTCTCAATGTCCTCCCTGTATAAGTTCCTCAATTTTGTCTTTCAAGGTAAAGCAATATTCCATTGTGTGCCCATAATTTCGATGATACCGATAATGTTTAGTGGTGTCTGCATTTGTGGGAGTCGGAACCCTTCAGGGGGCTATTATTAAGTCAGCGTTCAGGGCTTCCTCTAGAATTTTGGCTCTGTTAGACATGAGGGGTGTGTATTTGATGTATTTCGGCTGCCTAGAGTCCTTGAACCTGTTGCCAAGTCGAGGCGCTAACATCCTTTCCCTATCATGGTGCATCTTTTCTTGAGCGTCCGGTTGAGTCGTACTAGGGAAGTCTGTCAGTTCCTCCATCTGCATGAATTTAGTTGCTCTGGTCCGAAGCTCGTCTAGATTGCTCACAGGTTTCTTGCATGACTGTCAACGAAAGGGCCAGGCTTCAATGCTGTTATAAGGTAGTGCATGGCGACTTCAGGATTCAAATTAGTGATATTCAAGGATATCTTCCCAAATCGCTCCATAAATTCCCGTAGAGACTTTCCTTTTTCCTATCATATATTACTCAATGCTAGAGAAGTGAGATGGTGTGGTTTACTGGTGGCAAACTGAATGCCAAAACGAGTGACCAATGTATCGAAACAATCGATAGAGTTGGGTGGTAATCATGTGAAGTATAAAACCCTGCTTGGGTGGTGAAAACGCCGACGTGCTCCTCCGGTCAGTAGTGCCATCGTATTGGCTCATAGTCAACCCCTTCCAACGTGCAAGAAGTTCCACCTCCATGATCCTATCCCCGAAGGGGTGGCGTCTGGCTGTTCTAGGTCTCGCGCCTGTTTGGTTGGTGGTGGTTTGTACCCGGGACTCGGCTCACCTTGTGTCGTCCTCTCCTTCTTCATTACTATGAGATTCTTCCCTTTGTTGGGAATTTTGCTCAATTTGCCTTCGCATCCGCTAGTTCTCCTCTCTTAGGGCATTTAACTCTTCCTCATTCTTGCGTCTCAATTCCTCCAACTGACGATTCATTTCTCGATGCATCTTCGCTTCCATTGTACTTTAATCGGCTGCTGCTCTTATCGACACCATCACTACAAGAAAATTGATAATTACCAACGGGTATTCTCCAACGGATATTTATCCGTCAATAATTGTTCATTAACAACGGAATTACCGAGAATGTAGATGTTAAGTTTACCGATGAGACATCTGTTGGTAATGTGATAGATGAAATTATTGTTTTTGTTTACCGACGGACGTCACTGTTGGTTTTACCGAGGGAATTTATCCATCGGTAATGTCAATGATGATATTATTTAATTAGTTGACCAACGGACTAGCTGACGGATGTAGGCCGTCGGTAAGGTCGTCGATGAAATTAGATATTGGAATTGGTTTCCCCTTTCCATTTTCATTTCCCACTATGTTTTCTTTCTCTATCACTGCCCACCACTCACTACCCTGACCCACTACCCACTGCCACTGCCCAATGTGTCATGTGATGGAGTTTGATAATGATACAATATTTGATATAATGGAATGCTGGAATGTTGGAATGCTAGACTGTCTATGTTGGAAATTTCTATATGCAAGTACTGTGGAATGTTAAACTAACAAATAAACCCAAACAAAATTTAAGCACTCACCGACGGATTACCAACGGCGATATCCGTCGGAAAAACCATTCGTTCATCCACTGCAATTACTGATGGATGGATCCGTCGATAATTACCGACGGATTGATTCGTTAGAAATGGCCGACGGTTTGGTCGACGAATATGTCTGTCAGAAATTATCGGTGGACTTTGGGAATCTATCGGTAAAGTATTACCGACGATGTATTTATAGACAGATTTTTTGCCATCGAAAGTCTGTCGGTAAAACATCATTACCAACATATTTATGGCATTATCGACGAATTTTGACCATCGGTAATAAGTGTTTTTATTGTAGTGCATCTTTCTTGAGAAAAGCCTGGCCCCACGGTGGGCGCCAATTGTACCTGATCGATACTATTTTAGTACAGAACCAGACAATCTCAAGAACCCTCTGTGTCGAACCTCCTTTTGCTCCTCTCTGGACTCCTCCTGGATCTCCCTACCGAATGCACTCTGTGGGTGGGGGTACCTACAAGCACTCCGACGCTGAAGTTAAATAGTGATTCAATATGAGGTGTATGTGGTTAAGTGAGAAAATCATACCTTTACGTGCTCACTAGCTCTTAATTTATACTAGTCTCTTGACAAACCTACTATTCTTATTTGCGGACCGTTTGTATTTGAGGATCCACTCTTTTCTTTCTGACTAAGTTTATACGCATCGATTCTTTCTTTTTTGACTAAGATTGCATGTTGCCGCTTTGTCAAAGATCAGCTCTTTCTTTTTTGGGATTTGCTCGTTTGTACTTCTCCAAATATCAACTCTTTGCTTCCTAGCTGGGATTTGTTTGTCTGCACTCCTCCAAATATCAACTCTTTCCTTTTTGACTGAGATTGCGCGTTGCTCCTCTGCACTTCTTGTGCCATAATCCCATTTTTCATTTGTCACTCCATTGGGTCGGGATATACACGGCCAAAGGGTCAGGATATACCCGGCCATCACACTTATTGGACCCTCTGTGTTGTGTTGGAAAAGTACTCTAGCAACTGGGCCAAAGCGCGAGGGCGCCCCATACTCGGACCAGGGTGATCCCAGTCATTTGTTCCTTATCGGGCCAAGACGTACCAGCCATACACCAACAATAATAAAAAAATTTATGCCATTTATCATTAAAATTGGTACGAAAAATTAACACAATGACAATTTTATAATAAAGGAAAAGATTTTTTTTATGTCAGTTATACACGAGATTAAAAAAAATCTGCAAATAAATGTAGTACTTTTGGTAATGAATTAGGATTAAGAAAACCGAAAAAACCATTTATCATCTAATTTTATATACCAATAATTTAACCATCATATGAGCTATGATACCGTTGAAGTCATTTTAGTTGTAACAAGGAGAAGCAGAGTTATGCTACATACTGAGGATTTATATAAAATTGAATCCAATTAAAAGATCTTTTGTTTAAAATATTATTTGTGGACACTTGAAACTTATTGGACACGACTGAGATAAGGGGAAAATTTATGTACTTTTAATTGTATTTTTTAATCTTTATCAATATCCTTAAATTCTTACATAAACTTAGAAAGTGAAAAAGAAAATAAAGTCTATTCACCATTAAAACAAAAATTAATAAAAAACGTAAAGAAAACACATTTGGCTTTAAGTAGTGGAAAAAAAAAAACATGTTATAGATTGGTAGCCTCTTATAGTGATGTTGATTGAAGCTATTATATCACATATATTTTACTCTTATAGTCATGTCCTTGACATTAGGGACGTGATAGATATCCCACATCAAGTAAACATAAAACTAAACAAAATAAATAATAGACTTTGTGACGACTCATTAATATAATATCTGAACCTTTAAAAGTTTATCTTAATTATTTTCTATTGTTTTGAGGAAGGATGAAAAAGGCTGAGGATGGAAAAAAGCCAGCACAAAGATAATGTTGTACTATGACGGGTACAAGACATCATTGTACGAAGACTCAATTATTGGATAATATTGTAGGATAAAAATGTTCATCCTCTCCACATGCGTGTGCTAGTATACTACGTCTTTTTTCTACCATTTAGCCCAGTGATACGAATCATCATAAGCCATTAATATTGCAAAGCTCAAACCTAATAAAGAAATCAAGTATTAATGATTATTTGTTGTAGAACAATGATTTTGGGAGTTTTGAACTCAGGAAATGCGAAGCATTTTTGTGAGTCGCCACTCAACCAAATAGAAAAACACTTCCCCTTTTGATGTTGTGAAGCTATACAATGTAACCACAAAGATAAAACGCCCGGAACCTTAGCTGGGACATGAAGAACGCGTGTCTGGAGCAACCGTGTGTAAGTCCCTTCTGTTTTCATTGACCGTATATTACGATTGGAAAATCAAAGTATACCCAGAGGTAGTAAAAAAAAATGAGAGTTTATATTCCGATTGTTATATAGATTGAAGTCTAAAATAATTTAAAAATATTTAAAATTAGAAAACAAAGGAATAGCATCGGTTATAGAAGATAACCGAAGCCTATATTTCAATTAAAGACTTTGTTTCTTCAAACATTCGAAGTTCAAAATAATTCAAAAGTATTTAAAATAAAAAAATAAAGGAATAGGCATTGGTCTTGTGGGATAACCGAAATCTATTCGTGATTATATGTTTTGGTTCTTAAAAAGGAAAAATATATGATTGATCATTGTCCAAAATAATTCAAAAATATTTAAAATTAGACAGCAAGATAATAGGTACCAGTTCTTTGAAAACTGAAACTTTTGTGACCATTTATGTTTCTGTTATAGTAATAATCGAAACATGTTATATGCCTCGATTTTTGTTATAATGAAGCATATTATCATTTTTTTAATATATTTTTTTGTTTTGGTTTTTGCCTAATAATGAACCTAGACAAAAACAGAAAATACACTAGCTCGAAACCAAAATAAATATATATAAATTTTGTAGTAGGGAAAGAACTTTAAATAATATACGAAGTATATTTTACATATAATGATTATAAAGTAGACCATATCAAATTATTGTACATGTTCACTATATAATTGACATTTGATTTCCTATATACATTATTGAATTCTGGTGCATGTGGGATTGTCGAATCTCTAGACAAAAAAATAATAATTTCAATTACTATATATAAAAAAATATAAACTTGTAAAGTACTTTAAATAAACTAATTTATTACTTGTTTTCAATTAGTTATGATATGAACATGAGTAATGGTTGTTATTCATTGCATAACATAGTAACCACATACATACATATAAGTGTTATCACTAAATAATAGTAATGTTTAGTTCTTGATCCCCTACTACGAATTCTAATACATCTTGTATGTATAAGTACAGTGAGATCTCACTAATTTCCTATGTTCGGTTGCATGCAACCTTCTTTCATTCAAACAATTGATACAATGTTAAAGGAGCTATTAAGTCTCTCAATTGCATGCAACCTTCTTTCTTCTGATTACATTATCTTTTGTATCCTTTTTTTAATCTATTTTTCACTTTCAATTTTGTGAATCTCCAAATTCTAATACAATTTTGATTATTTTTCAACATAATTTCTATGAATTTGGATCCATCCTAATTTCAGAATTCAATTTTGGGTAGAGGGTTCATTCTATAGAACTTGATTTCTATCTTGGACTTTTCCTTGTTTGTCTTCCCAGGGTGAAATTGAGACACAGTGTCATTCTTCCTTTAAGAACGAGAGAGACGATATTAGGTTCAAAGAACACTCCTTTGAGAGTGGTTAAACCTTATTATGTTGGACACCCTTTGATTGTTATGTAGACTAGAATGTCTCGATAGATTATGCAATGGTTGAATTAGATGAGAAAATCATGTGCACTTTGTAATGTAATTTCAAATCAAGTTGTTCTTTTATCTGTTAATATGTGATAACTGAAATGGTGAAGATAAGATACAGTAAGGGGTTGCAATTGAATAACACTATCACTAGGTTGTCTATCATATTTTAAATTATAGAATGTATTGTTCAATTCATTCTAAATTCATACCTTTTTGGTTTCTATCCATAAACGTAATCTCAGCTAATTCAAATTTGAACTTCGAAGGAATAAAACACATACCTTTTAATCAGAAATTGAAAAACCAGAAATATTATATTATAATGAGATTCAATTTTTACAATTTTACATTGAATAACTCTCACTGTAGAGCGAAAGTTCAAATAGGTTGACAATCATTCATTTAATTAAATATAAAAAATTAATTGTTTTAAAAGTTAATGGCAGAGATGACGTGACAAAACTTTCTCTAATCCAAGAAAAACTTTCCACGTCTAAAAATGATTCACACTAATCTTAAAAACAATAACGGTCAAGTATGTTTCTTTTCACCATATTTCACGACATCATATTCAACTACAGTGTGAGATCCATAGTAGAAAGGTTTGTTTGACCGTTGTTAACAGCCGATTTCTTCGGAGAGTGATAATGTGAAAAGTGAAAATTAATGTTCACAGAAAACACTACAAAAAAAAAAGATATATAGCATGGATCATTTTATGGAGGTTAAAAAGACCTCCAAAAATAAAACTCTTATGTTCATTTTTATGGAGGTCATTTTATGGAGATGGGTCATTTTTAAAAATTGATAACAGAGGAGGTTTTTTTATTTTTTTTAGGAGGTTTATAACCTCCGCAAATTGGAATACATTTTTCTTCGAGCAAACACACATGTTCCTCCCAAATCAGAAAAATTGGAATGAAATTTTCCACGACCTAAGTTTAGTGTCGCAGCCTCAACCAATCGAAATCCTGAGTTCAGTGTCATCTCTGTCGCGCCGTCCGATCTCCGTCGCGCCGTTCGATCTCCGTCGCGCCCTCCGATCTCCGTCGCGCCCTCCCATCTCTGTCGTGCCCTCCCATCTCCGTCGCGCCCTCCCATCTCCGTCGCACCCTCCCATCTTCGTCGTGCCATCACCGTTACGCCGTCGCGCCATCTCCGTCGGCGTTGTCTTCTTCGCTTCATCTCAGTCGTGTTGTCTCTGTTTCCCCTTTCCGTCGTTGCGCCATCTCCTTCTGTGGTAGCCTCTTTCGTTATCTATTTTCTGTTCACTGTGTGAGGTAGAAGTGTTGGATGTTATATTTTGTTTTTTCTTTAACAGGCGATTCGGACATTGCTATCGAAGGGTGCTGCCTCTATTTCCTATCCTGGTAGTTATTCACTTCTCTAGTAGATAAACATTAAGGTTAATTTTGCTCTGTTGGCTATTTTATGTGAATAAAAGAAGATAAAGTGAATTGAACTTCTGCAGTATGTTTAATGATGCTCACAATTTCTTGTTTAAGAAGACAATTGCTCTGTTGGCTATTTTATGTTTAATGAAAACTGATAGGTTGTTGCTCCCACTTGGAGCAGGGGAGAAATGGCTCTAGAAAATCCATTTTGGCTCTAAATTGAGAAGGTAATTTAAATGTACTTTTAAAGAGGGTGGAAAAGCTGTCTGTAAAAGAGAAAAGGATTCTGTGTTTTCTGTCCTTAGTCTTTTTCTTCATAGTTGATTATGTGTTTTTTACTAAGAAATATCACCTTTCCCAATTTGATAGGGATTTGAATTGCTAAAATTCAGAGGCTTCTGTTGTAAATACGCGCAAAACAATTAAATCTTAGGATGAAAGTTATTTAAAATGGATAAGCTATATGCTCTTCTGAGTGGTGTTTATTAGTTAACTAAAAAGATAGCTAGAAACCAGTAAACTAGCATATTTACCTATAAGTGTTTGATTCCATAATTAAAAAAGTAATGTAAAAAATTATAATTATATATTTTTTATATAAACTTTTTTAGACGTTTTTCTTTTTTGCTTATTGATGTTTGAGTTTTATGCAAATCTTGAATTCTCATGATTTTACAATTTTGAGACATTTTTTTTGCATCCTTATATTTCATGATAAAAATAGAAAAGGAACGTCAATGAGTTTATATGCATTATTATTTTAAAAGAGAAGCTATTAACCACTAGTGTGGTAAGCCACACATTTCCATTTTGTTAAAGTCATGCATGAAAATGGATACACTGTTGCTCCTTCCTACTTTGCATACTATTTTTCTGGTTACTTATTTATTTGTCAAAGTTGACATGATAATTTAAATATATTCTCTACTATTTTTTAACTGTAATATCTAATAGTAACTTGGATATGTTTTTCAAAATTTTTAAAAAATTCTAAATACAAAGTACTTAATAACATATATTGATACAGATACACATATCCCTATATATGTACGACTTGACCTTTTTAAGAGTGCCCTAATTTGTAGGTCATTGTTCACTGCCATAGAACCCCAGCTATAATAATCCTTGCTTTATTGTTTATTTCATAAACAGACAAAAGAAAACTATATAAAGATGAATAGTTATGGATTTGAGATGGTATAAACTTCAAAACTGGAATGAAATATGAAGAAATCAATGGAATGGAATATGCTGACACCCTGTTGTTCTGGTTGGGAAATTGGAACCACAAAAACTGAATAATAATAATAGGTTATTGCATAGAAATAGGAACTCATGATAGTGAAGATATATGTGAAGGTGTGCGTTGAGTTTTCCATTCAAAGAGCAACAATCCCGCATGACCTTTTTAGACCAAAAGTTGTGTGCATAGGAAATAGACAGCTTCATCATCTTTCCATGTTGTGCCTTATCTATCTTAGATTTGACTATTGTAAGAGAGAAAAAGTACATTTCCTAATGAATTAATCGAATATAATTTACTTTTTTAATAGTCTTTTTTATAATACATTATATGTATCATTATTAGTATCTTTATTAGTATCTCCTTTCAATTTTAGAGCACATTAATTTACCATATTTCTTATTTAGTTATTGGTGAACCATATTTCTTATATTCTTCTATGTTTTATAAGTGTTTGTGTATTTTATAAAATACTCATTGTCATTTTGTTTAGGTATCTATTTCAATGGATAAATCTTGGATTGTTAAACCTCGGAATACAATTGAATACTCAATTGGTTTAAAAAAATTCTTAGATTTTGCTTTTGAAAATGGGGCTGTTGAAAATGGGGTTATCAAATAGTACACTTTCTGTTATTTACTATGTTTTCTTTCAATTATGGCTAACATAACTTCTTTATTTAGATTATGAATCCAGAAACAACAAATACAATGTCTAATGACTTAAAGTTTCTA